>OGWX01001919.1_pt1 | contig 13131 bp, 8 predicted proteins | sample 1576151 | NCBI WGS metagenome assembly OGWX01 (sample SAMEA3541591, study PRJEB24748) | human gut metagenome | biome: human gut; feature: human-associated habitat; material: faeces | place: China | collected 2012
ACCTTGAACGTCTTCTGGTAGAATTGGGAAAGGCGCGCGAGCGCGGTGAGCGTGACGAGCGAGTCCTTGCCGCCGGAGACGCCGACGGCGACCGTCTCGCCCTCCTGGATCATGTCGTAGTCCGTAACGCAGCGGCGCACGAGGCCCAAGATTTCCTGCATAGGTACAGCTCCTTGCGAAAAATAAAAGAATTTCGATTTTGCGATTTGAGAAATTGAGAGATAATCAAAGAAAACGAGAGAATTTACGAGCATTGATTGCGCTAAATTAAAATGGTGTTGACATTCTCGCGCCCAGATGCTATAAATAAACTCGTTCCGATTTTACCAAGGGACAACAAAAATGTAAAGCACAAGCTTTCATTCATAGATCAATATGGAGGAAACACACCATGTCCACTTTTATGGCGAACAAGGGCAACATCGAGCGTAAGTGGTACGTCATCGATGCTGCCGGCAAGCCCATGGGCAAGACCGCCGTTGCTGCGGCTGATCTGCTCCGCGGCAAGCGCAAAGTCACCTACACCCCGCACGCCGACTGCGGCGACAACGTCATCATCATCAACGCTTCCAAGGCCATCCTCACCGGCAACAAGATGGAGCAGAAGTACTACCGCACCCACTCCGGCTGGGTGGGCGGCCTGAAGGAGACCAAGTACCGCATCCTGATGCAGGACAAGCCCGAGCTGGCCATGCGCGTGGCCGTCCGCGGCATGATGCCCCGCAACATCGTCACCAAGGATTCCCTGAAGCGTCTGCACATTTACGCCGGCGAGCAGCATGACCATGCGGTCGACGCCCGGGGCGATACCGGCGTGCGGGGGCGCGCCGTAGCAGAAGGCGTTGTACATGGCGGGGAACTTGGCCTTCACGTCCTCTTCGCCGAGGCGGACGAGCTCGAAGGCCTTGATCATGATCTCAGGGTCGTGGTTACGGACCGCGCCGGAAGAGAGCTCCACGCCGTTGCAGACGATATCATACTGATAAGCCAGGATATCTTCAGGGTTCATGGTGTTTAGTGCTTCAAGGCCGCCCTGAGGCATAGAGAATGGGTTGTGTGTGAAATCCATCTTTTTCTCGTCCTTGTTGTAGTAGATGACGTCCAGAGGGCAGGAGCGGTCGCATCTTCCGCAGCCTGTGCAGGTCTTCGTGTCGATCATGGCGGGCATGGATGGCCTCCGGAAAAGGGCTCCGTCGCCGGAGCGTTTGGCCCCGATGGGGGCATTCCCGCTTGCTGCGGGGAGTGTGCGAAAACGTAACGTTGATCGCGGCGCGGGATGGCGTTCAGCGATTCCGTCTGTTCAGATATGCTGGTTGTTACGCATACGGGTTGTCGGTGCGGCGGAGTTCAAGCTTGAGCCTGCCGTCGGATTCGGCGGAAACGACCACCTGTCCGAGGAAGCGTTCGTCGTCCTGCTCAGGGAAGTCCTCGCGGAAATGGCAGTTCCCGAACCGGCTTTCCTGCCGGTACAAGGCCGCGTCCACGGTGCAGCGTCCGATGGTGAGCAGGTTGTGGACTTCGTGGAGCCTGAGGAGATCGTGGAGATCCTTCGCGCCGACGAGCCCGCTGGCGGCCTGCACCTGTTCGAGCTTTTCCTTGGCGCGGAGCAGCTTCTTTTCGGTACGGCAGGGGCCCGCGCCTTCGGTGAGGATGCGCTGGAGGGTCATTTCGAATTCCTTCCAGCCGATGGAGCGTTCGGGATCGAGGGGCGCGTAGACGCGCTCGTGGATACGCTGGATCTGGGCTTCGTCCGGTTCGGGGGCGGAGGCGAGGGAGGCGCAGTAGTGCGCGGCCATGCGTCCGGCATGGATGCCGCTGGTGACGGCCATGTGCAGGCTGCGGCACTGGTCGGCGCCGTTGCCGCCCGCGTAGAGGCCGGGCACGTTGGTGCCGCAGTCCTTGTTGATCTTGACGCCGCTGCCGCAGACTTCGTTGGGCCCGCCCTGCATACCTTCGGAGGTGTCCACCTCCATAGGGGTGGTGGTAAGGTCGATGCCGAGCTGTTCGAAGTAGTCCTTGAACGAATCCTTGTCGCAGGAAAGGGTGGCGATGAGATGCTTCTGGGCTTCGGGAGCGATGCCCCGGCAGTCCATGTACACGGGGCCGCGGCCTTCGCGCATTTCGTTGAGCACGCCCTGCACCATCTTGTAGCGGGGGCCCTTCATGCCGAGGGGGTGGTAACGGTCCATGAAGGCTTCACCCTTGGCGTTGATGAGCACGGCCCCCATGCCGGAGAGGGCGTTGAGCCCGGCGGCGTTGAAGCTGCGGGGCACCACGGTCATGCGCAGGAATTCGATGTTGGCGAGTTCCGCGCCTGCGCGCAGGCTCATGGCTTCGCCGTCGCCGGTGTCGGCGGGGCACATCCATGTGTTGAAGCTCATGCCGGAAGGGTTGCTGTAGAGGCGGTTGGTGCCGCCCGTGGAGATGATGACCGCCCCGGCGCGGATGATATGGAAATCGCCCGTGCGGATATCGAAGCCCGCCGCGCCGCAGACGGTGCCGCCGTTGGTGAGCAGATCGGCGGTGACCACGCGGTCGAGCACGGCGCACCCGGCCTTGCGGGCGGCCTTGGCGAGGAGAGGCTTCATCCTCTTGCCGTTGAAGTTGATCCACCACGGGCCGGGCTGCCCGTAGGACTTGGTGCGGTAATAGGTGCCGTCGGGCTGGCGGAGGGTGCAGTTGATTTCTTCGAAACGCTTGAGCGCGTGGGGGAGTTCCTGACAGTACACGGAATCCACGACGTCGATGTTGGTCACGCCCCGGGCGCTTTTGCCGGTGAATTCGAGGTAGGCTTCGCGGGTATCCCATTCCGCGCCGGTGTTCATATAGGCGAGGAAATGGTCGATGCCGCCCGCGATGTGTCCGCTGCGCTCAATGACGGCCTTGTCCATGACGATGACGGATCGGCCCTGCTCCCGGGCGGTGAGGGCCGCGTTGAGGCCGCACACGCCGCCGCCGATGATCAATATGTCCGCCTGATGACGATGGGTTTGCATCGCAATGGCTCCTTGTTTCTAGAGGTTGTTCAGGAAGGCGCGGATACGGCGCGCGCCCTCGGCGCAGTTTTCCGTGCTGGTGGCGTAGGAAATGCGGATATGGCCTTCGCCGGACGGGCCGAAGTCGTCGCCGGGCACGCAGGCCACAAGCTGCTCCTCAAGGAGGCGCTTGCAGAACGTCACCGAGTCGAGGCCTGTGTCGCGGTGGTCGATGAACAGGTAGAACGCGCCTTCTGGGTTGTTGAAACGGATGTTCGGCGCGCCGGTCAGCCCTTCGATGAGGACCTTGCGGCGTTCCTCAAAGGCTCTGCGCATGGTTTCCACGCATTCCTGCGGGCCGTTGAGGGCTTCGGCCCCGCCGTATTGGGCGAAGGAGGTCACGCTGAGCATGTAGTTCTGCTGGAGGCGGGCCAGGCGCTCGATGAGTTCCGGCGCGCCAGCCACGTAGCCGAGCCGCCAGCCGGTCATGGAATAGGTTTTGGATAGCGAGCCGACGAGGAGGGTGCGTTCGCGCATGTTGGGCTCGGCGGCCAGCGAGCGGTGCTTGGCGTCGCCGTAGAGCAGGCGGTCATAGGCTTCGTCGCTGATGGCGAGCAGATCGTGCTTCTTCACGAAGTCGGCGGCGTCGCGCATTTCTTCTGCGGAGAAGACCTTGCCCGTGGGGTTGTTGGGGTTGTTGAAGATCATGAGCTTGGTCCGGTCGCTGACGGGCGCTCCGTCCCAGTCGTAGTCGGGTTCCTTGAGCACGTAGGGCACGGGTACGGCATGGAGCATGGGGATGCTCGAATAGTAGAGGAGGAAGCCCGGCGAGGGCACCAGCACCTCGTCGCCGGGATCGAGCAGGGCATGAGTGCAGAGCATGAGGGCTTCCTGCGCCCCGGCGGTGATCATGATTTCGGTCTTGGGATCGTAGTCCAGCCCGTTCTGGCGCTTGAGGTAGGCGGCCACGGCCTCGCGCATGGGCAGGATGCCCCGGTTGTGCGTATAGTGGACGAATCCCTTGGCCAGCGCGTCGTTGGCGGCAGACTTGATGTGCTCGGGCGTGTCAAAGTCCGGGCGGCCAATGCTGAACACGAGCACTTCCTTTCCCTCACGGCGCAGGGCGTCCGCGGTCTGGGTGACGGAGCTGATGGAAGCGGACTTGAGGCCGTTGGCGATGCGTGAAAATCTTTGCGTGTCCATAAGGGTTCCTTTGCTGTTCCGGGCGGCCCCGGCGGGGCGTGCCGTTTTTAGGGAACGGCTTCCCGTTGCCGGGGGAGCCGTGCTCCGCAGGGGAGGCTCCTCCGGGGCCGCTTATGCCCGGAATGGGGTTGCGTGGTTGAAGCCGGGGCCCTGCGGAGGCCGCATTCCCGCAGGGAGTCCCCGGCGGCTAGGCTTCGGATTCGGCGGGCGAGTTGCCGGCATCCTTGTTGATCTTCCAGATGGCGAACCCGGTGAAGCCGTAGGTGAGGGAGAAGATGGGGACGATCCAGTTGAGGAAGGCGTAGGGGATGTACTGCATGGCGTCGATCTTGAGGACGCCGACGATGAAGAAGGCGGCCATGGAGTAGGGGACCAGCGCAATGCCGAGGGTGACGGCGTCCTCAAGCGTCCGCGAGAGGACCCGCGATTGGATGCCCATGTCGCGGAACTTCTTTTCAAAGGCGCGGGCCGGGACGATGATGGAGAGCATGCCGTTGCCCGTGCCGATGGTCATGAGGTAGCAGGAAACCAGCGTGGCGAGGATGAGCCCGCCGGGGGAGGTCACGGAGCGGGTCATGCGGTCCACGACCACGCCGAGCGCTCCGGTACCTTCGAGGATGCCGCCGAGCGTCATGGCGATGAGCAGCAGGAAGACCACGAAGGACATGCTGGTCAGGCCGCCTCGGGAGAGGATCTTGTCCACGAGTGGGTGCCCAGTCTGGGAAACGTAGCCGTCGGTGGCGGCCTTGAACATGCCCTTTACGGTCATGCCGTCCTGAATGACGAAGGCGCAGACCACGCCGACGAGGATGGCGATGACGAGCGTGGGCAGCGGCGGGATGCCCCGGATGGCGAGGGCCACCAGCACGATGGGCGGCAGGGCGAGGAGGAACGAGCGGTTGAAGTTGGCTGAGAGGGCGTCGGTGATCGGGGTCGCAGCGATGCCGCAGAAGGATTCCATGGCATGAACGAAAGCGTCAACGCCGGTCATGGCGGTCACGCGGGGAGGCAGACCGAAGGTCAGCTCAGCGTCTAGGATGACGGTGTCGGCATACATGTATTCGGAAACAACGCCCTTCTTGCCGCCGTTCTTGGTGTCGGCGAGCACGGAAATGTTGGTCATTTCAGAGCCGGTGCCGGACGTGGTGGGGATCAGGATGCAGGGCAGGGAAGGATTCGGAACCAGGTTGATGCCGAAGTACTTGTCGATGGGGCCTTCGTTGGAAAGCAGCACGGAAGCGGCCTTCGTGGTGTCGAGGGCGGAACCGCCGCCGAAACCGATGATCACGTCAGCGCCGAAAGCCTTGGCTTCGTCGGTGCAGTGCTGGATGGAATCCATGCTGGGTTCCAGCTGGGCTTCAGCGTACAGCTTCCATTCGATGCCGCCGGCGGTCAGGGCTTCTTCGAGGGGCTTCTGGACGCCGATCTTGGCCAGACCGGGGTCGGTCACGATGAACGCTTTGGAACCTTTGAGGTTCTTCACTTCGTTAGCGGCTTCTTTAATAGCGCCGAGGCCATGCACGATCTTCTTGACGGTGTAATGCACAAAAGCCATTGTCGTATCCTCGCGTTGTTGAAGTCTTCATATGCCGAAGCAGGACAAAGCGCTGCCTTGCCCTGCCGACGATTTTCGGAATCAAAGTCCCGATGCCTCCGGATGAAGGCATCGGGCTTTTCAATTCTTACAGACCGAACTTCTGTTCGACGGTGGTGAACGCCTTGTCGATACCGGCGACGATTTCGTCGATGTCGGCTTCAGTGGCGATCAGGGCCGGGCAGAGGGTCAGGGTGTTGTTGAATTCGCGGAAGGAGCGAGAGGTCTTGCCGATGAGCACGCCAGCCTGCTTGGCGGCGCCGACCATCGCGTTGGCGACGGCTTCAGCAATGGGTTCCTTCGTGGCGCGATCCTTCACGATTTCGATACCGGCGAACAGGCCCTTGCCGCGAACGTCGCCGATGATGGGATGCTTCGCCATCAGGCCCTTGAGGCCTTCGAGGAGGCGGTCGCCCATCTTCGTGCAGTTTTCGAGCAGGTTTTCACGTTCGATGATTTCGATGTTGGCCAGAGCCGCGGCGGGACCGGAGGTGCAGCCGCCGAAGGTGGAGATGTCGCGGAAGTAGGCGTCGGTATCGGCCGGGTCGTTGACGAAGTCCTGGAAGACCTTTTCGGTCGTCACGGTGCAGGAGATGGGAGCGTAGCCGGAAGCGACGCCCTTAGCCATCGTGACGATGTCGGGCTGGACGTTGAAGTGCTGGTAGCCGAACCACTTGCCGGTACGGCCAAGGCCGCAAACGACTTCGTCGATTATCAGGAGCAGTTCGTACTTGTCGCAGATCTCGCGGATGGTTTCATAGTAGCCAGCCGGGGGAACGAGGATGCCGCCGCCAGCGGTCATCGGTTCCACGATCACGGCGCCGAGTTCGTCCGGACCCACGGTCAGGATGACTTCTTCAAGCTGCTTGGCCATCTTCACACCGAGGTCGGCGCAATCGCCGAACTTGGAGCGGTAAACGTCGCAGTCGGGGAATTCATAGAAACCGGGAGCGAAGGGACCGTACTGAACTTTACGTTCGAACTGGCCGCAAGCGCTCAGGGTGCCGATGGTGGTGCCGTGGTAGTCACGAGCGCGATACAGGATGCCGGTCTTCTTGCCGCCGTGCTTCAGCTGGCCGATCTGACGGACGATCTTGAAAGCCTTTTCGTTGGCTTCGGAACCGGAGTTGGAGAGATACACGCGGCTCATGCCGGGCATCTTGGAGATCAGCTTTTCAGAGAACTTGATGGTGGGGACGTTGCCGATGCCGTTGGCGAAGTAGCACATTTCCATCATCTGCTTGGCGACGGCGTCGACGATTTCCTTGCGGCCGTAGCCGACGTTGACGGTCCACACGCCGCCGGACACGGCGTCAAGATAGGTCTTGCCGTCGATGTCGGTGATGCGCATCCCTTCGCCCTTCACATAAATGGCGGGCTCGAAATTCTTGTGCTGGGTCAGGTGGTGCCAAACGTACTTTTTGTCCAGAGCGACCAATTCAGCTTTATCGTAAGTCATGGTGCATTCCTCATGAAATAATGATGTTATTGTCACAGGAAGGTTAAAGGCGAAAACCAATTGGCGCACATGGGCCGCTTCCTACCCTTACCCTTGACTTTGACCGGAAAACTGGCCAGTCTCATGCGGACATGAGACTGGTCCAGTCATGAATCACGTCTTACTTCAGGATGTCGCAGGTGCAGTGCAGTTCGTAACCGAGAGCATCGGAAACGCCCTTGAAGTACACTTTGCCGTCGTAGGTGTTGATGCCGCGGGCCAGAGCCTTGTCGTCCTGGCAAGCCTTCTTCCAGCCCTTGTTGGCCAAGTCGACCATGTAAGGCATGGTGGCGTTGGTCAGGGTGAAGGTAGAGGTACGGGCCACGGCGCCGGGCATGTTGCCCACGGAGTAGCAGACCACTTCGCCGCCGTTGACGGGATACTTGAAGGTCGGCTTGTCGTGATAGGTAGCGCCGTGCTTGGCGGTGGGTTCGATGCAGCCGCCCTGGTCGATGGCGACGTCAACGATGGCGGAACCGGGCTTCATGGTCTTCACCATGGCTTCGGTGACCAGTTTCGGGGTCAGAGCGCCGGGGATGAGGACGGAACCCACGAGGAGGTCGGCGTCCTTGGTGGCGGCGGCGATGTTGAAGGCGTTGGAGGCCAGGGTCTGGATGCGGCCGCCGAAGAGGTCGTCGATCTGGCGCAGGCGGAAGAGGTTGCTGTCAAGGATGGTCACGCGAGCGCCCATGCCCATGGCAACCTTGGCGGCGGAAAGACCCACGGTACCGGCGCCGAGGATAACGACGTGAGCGGCCTGCACGCCAGCGGTGCCGCCCATCAGGAGGCCCATGCCGCCTTCGATCTTGGTCAGCATCTGAGCGCCCACCTGGGTGGCCATGCGACCGGCGACTTCAGACATGGGAGCGAGCAGGGGCAGGAAGCCGTTGTCGAACTGCACGGTTTCGTAAGCGATGCCGATGACCTTCTTTTCGAGAAGAGCCTTGGTCAGGGCCGGTTCCGGAGCGAGGTGCAGGTAGGTGTAGAGGATCAGGCCTTCATGGAAGAGGTCGTATTCAGGAGCCAGGGGTTCCTTCACTTTCACGACCATGTCGCAGTCCCAGCATTCCTTGGCGGTAGCAACCATCTGAGCGCCGGCGGCGACATACTCTTCGTCGGTGATCATGCTGCCGAGGCCAGCGCCCTTCTGCACGAGGACAGTGTGACCGGCTTCTTTAAGAGCATGAACGCCAGCGGGAGTGATGCCTACACGGAATTCCTGAACTTTGATTTCGGTGGGGATACCTACACGCATTTGAGTGCCTCCGAGAGCAGTATGTTGAAGTACGTTTTGAAATTCAGGGTGGGGTTGTACTCCATGCCTTCTTTATAGCAACTAGCGTTCCATTTTTCCCAAAGTTCATAACATGAGATTTTTGTTATAGTTTTTTAGAATGTCCTTTTCAGGTCTTTTCGGGTTCAATGCAGTCTCGAATCATTTGCCGCCGAATCACAGGAATGTCCGAGTCAATTTTGCATTACGATGCATAGTTGCATTAGAGAGGTCCTTTCATGACGTCATACCCCGCCTTTTGCGATCACATTCTTCATCAAAATGAGCTCGTCGCCGCCGGAATATGCCGCGGGGATACATGGAATTTAATTTTTATAAACAACATGTTAGGAGAAATACTCAAACTTTCTCCCGGACGGATGGACGACGAGCCTTTCTTGCCCCGCCTGACACGATGCGGATTTGATGAAGTGGAAGAAAGCCTGAGCGAACCCCACGGAGGCGAGCTGATCGCCCACCACAAAGAGGGTTCCATGTACATTATCCGCTGGAAAAGCGTTTCCATTGACGATTCCGCGGGCGGGGAACAAGTTCGTCTTATCACAATGTCGAAAATCCCGGTCGATCAGCTCAACCGGGTGGCCGAACTGCCCTGGCAGGAGCTGACGGTCCTGCTCGACTCCATCCACGACGGGATCTGGGTCATCGACTCCGACGGCATCACCCTGCGCGTCAACAAGGCGATGGAACGCATCGCCGGGCTGCGCGCCGAGGAAGTCATCGGCAAGCACGTGACCGAACCCATGCACAAGGGGCGCTTCGAAACCTGCGTCACCCTGCGCGCGCTCATCGAAAAACGCTCGGTCACCATGTTCGACGACTATTCCAACGGCAAGCGCTGCCTGAACACCAGCACGCCCATTTTTGACGAAAAGGGCAATGTATGGCGGGTCATCGCCTCCATCCGCGACATGACCGAACTGGAGACGCTCCAGCGCAAGCTCACCGATCTGGAGATGGAAACCCTCGCCTACAAAGCGCGCCTGGAGAACCTCGAAACCGAAATGGACGCCGGGTTCGTCGGACACAGCGCCCCCATGCGCCGCCTGCGCAAGGAAGCCTCCAAGGCCGCCCGCACCGAAGCCATCACCCTCATCCTCGGCGAAACCGGAACCGGCAAGACGCTGACGGCCAAGGCCATCCACGACATGGGCCAGCGCAGCGCCGAACCGTTCATCGCGGTAAACTGCGGGGCCATCCCCATGTCGCTTATGGAATCCGAATTGTTCGGCTACGAAAAAGGCGCCTTCACCGGCGCGGCCAAGAGCGGCAAGCCCGGCATGTTTGAGCTGGCCCACAAGGGGACCCTCCTCCTCGACGAAATCGGCGAGCTCCCCCTCCCCATGCAGGCCAAGCTGCTGCAAGTGCTCGACGGGCACCCCTTCCACAGGGTTGGGGGGACCAAGCCCATCACCGTGGACGTGCGGGTCATCGCCGCCACCAACAAGCCGCTGGCCGACATGGCTGCTTCCGGGCAGTTCCGCGAAGACCTCTTCTACCGCCTCCGGGTGCTGACCGTGGAAATCCCTCCCCTGCGGGAACGGCCGGACGACATTCCGGTCCTCGCCATGCATTTTTTGCAGGAGATCATCAAAAAAAGCGGACTGCAAAAAAATTTCGATCCGCAAGTGCTGAACTGCTTCCTGACCTACCGCTGGCCGGGCAACGTCCGCGAGCTGCGCGCCCTTGTGCAGTCGCTGGCGACCATGAGCGAAGAAGAGACCATCACCATGCAGGATCTCCCTCAATATATGCAGGCCCAGTCGCCTCTCCCGCAGGGCAGCGTCTCCTTCCGCCAGCCCATGCGCGAGGCCGTCGCCGAACTGGAGCGCAACATGATCATGACCGCGCTCACTGAAACCGGCAGCACCTACAAGGCCGCCCGGCGGCTCAAAGTCAGCCAGTCCACCATCGTCAGGAAAGCGCAACGGTACAAGATCGGCCTCGTGGAAATCGCCCACAAATAATTTTTTCAAGTGTATCCACAAGCTGATAGGAGGAAAATCGGGCTGCCGGGCTTACCGAAGAGGCCAGGTTGACACCTTCGAGCCTCGTGCGCTAAAGCCCAAAATAAGGTGTGGGGTTGCACGCAGTCACGGGACTCTAGATGGAAAGAGAGAGGATTCTATGCTCAAAAGCCTGCTTGCCGCCGTGGTGACGCTTGCCCTTCTCACCTGCCCCTTCCCCGCCCGCGCTTATGAGAAAACCATCCTGAAAGTGGGCATGGGGGATCCCATCGATTCCGAGATGGGGGCCATCGGCACCCGGTTCAAGGAAGTCGTGGAAGCCCGGTCCGAAGGCAAGGTGGAAGTCCAGCTCTTCCCCTCCGGCCAGCTCGGCGACGAAACGGAAATGATCCAGAACGTGCGCGCCGGGAATCTCGACATCGCCGTTGTGGGCATCGCCAATACGGTCCCGTTCGTGAAGAAACTCGGCATCCTCACCATGCCCTACCTTTTTGACGACATGTACGACGTCGTCCGGGCCACCACCGGCCCCGCCCACGACCTGCTCAACGGGTACGCCATTCGGGAAGGTGGCTTCCGCATCCTCGGCTGGACCTATACCGACTACCGCTACATTTCCAATTCCCGCAAGCCCATCAAAAACCTGAACGACATCAGGGGGCTCAAGTTCCGCGTCCCGCAGAGCGCCATCCTGCTCGCCTGTTATAAGGCATGGGGGGCGAATCCGGTGCCGATCTCGTGGGCGGAAACCTTCACCGCGCTCCAGCAGGGCCTGGTCGACGGGCAGTGCTACGGCTACATCACCTTCCTCGCCTGTAAATTCAACGAAGTGCAGAAATACATCACTGAAGTGCACTACACCTACCAGCTCCAGCCCATGATCCTGAGCCAGCGGGCCTTCAGGAAAATGTCCCCTGAGATGCAGACGCTCATCACCGACGCCGGGCGCGACGCGCAGGAATACTGCCTCGCCTTCCAGCTTGTCGAAGGCGTGAGGGCGAGGCAGAGGCTCATCGAGTCCGGCGTGCAGATCGACCAGCTCGAGGACGAGGCCGACTGGAGGAGTGCCGCCATTTCGCAGGTCTGGCCCGAAATGGAGACGTTCGTGGGCGGCAGGGCCGCCATCAACGCCTTCCTCTCCGCCATCGGGAAAAAACCTTGGAAGTAGGCTTTCCGCACAGGGGGAAGGCGGCTTCATAAGGTTGTCTATTCCCGCGTGCTACCCTACACTGGCGACGCGCCGCGCTGGCGCTCTCCGGAGGGGGACTTCATGCTCAAGAAGGTTCTTCTAGCGATTTTGGACAACTTTGAAGGATACGTCAGCCAGGTTTTGCTTGCGTTCTTCGTGCTGATCCTGCTCTTGCAGATTTTCCTGCGCCAGTTCGGGCACCCCCTGTATTGGACGGAAGAACTCGCGCGGTATTCCTTTGTCTGGTTCGTCTTTTTCGGGGCTTCCTACGCGGCCCGCCTCGCCGCGCACAACCGGGTCACCATCCAGTTCCGCCCCTTCCCCAAATGGGTGGGCGACGCCTGTATGCTCCTCAGCGACGGCGTGTGGCTGTTCTTCAACATCGTCATGGTCGTGGAAAGCCTCACCGTGATCCGCGAACTCCGGGAATTCCCCTACGCCACGCCCGCCCTCGACTGGCAGCTCTCCTATATCTATTTCATCTTCCCCATCGCCTTTACGCTCATGTCCGCCCGCATCATTCAAGTCAACGTGATGAAATTCGTCCTGAAAAAAGAGCTCACCGCGCCCGACAGGATTGAAACCGAGGAAACCCGGAAAGCCTTCATGGACGGAGGGAAGCCATGAGCCCGGCGGGAGTCCTCTTTGCCACCTTTGCGGTGCTGATGCTGCTCGGGTCCCCCATTACCGTGGCGCTCGGCGTGGCGGCCATGGCCGCCCTCTACACGGTGGACCAGAACCTCGTCACGCTGGTGCAGATCGCCTTCACCTCGGTCAATTCCTTTCCCATCATGGCCTTGCCCGCCTTCATGCTCGTCGGGGCGCTCATGGAATGCGCGGGCATTTCGCGGCGGCTTGTCGCCATCGCGGAAAACATCGTCGGCCCCATCCCCGGCGGGCTCGCCGTCTCCACCGCATTGGCCTGCGTGTTTTTCGGGGCGATTTCCGGTTCCGCGACGACCGCCGCCGTGGGGATGCTTATGATCCCGGCCATGATCCGGCGGGGATTCAGCAAGGGCTATGCGGCTGCGGCCGCGGCGACCGCCGGGGGCGTGGGCATCATCATCCCCCCGAGCATCCCGATGGTCGTCTATGCGGTGTCGGGGCAGCAATCCATCACCAAAATGTTCCTCGCCGGGGTAATGCCCGGCATCATGATCGCGGTGGGGCTCGCCGCCATGCACCTCTTCCTCTGCCGGAACATGCCCGTGGCGGAAGATCTCCAAAGCGGCTCGGGGGACTCGCTGCTCAAGGCGCTCAAGGACGGGCTTTGGTCGCTCATGGCTCCGGTCGTCATCCTCGGCGGCATCTACGGGGGGTTCTTCACGCCGACCGAGGCCGCCGTGGTCGCCATCTTCTACTCCATCTTCGTCGGGCTGTTCATCCACCGCGAGCTGACGTTCGGGGGGAT
>OGWX01001922.1_pt1 | contig 13117 bp, 12 predicted proteins | sample 1576151 | NCBI WGS metagenome assembly OGWX01 (sample SAMEA3541591, study PRJEB24748) | human gut metagenome | biome: human gut; feature: human-associated habitat; material: faeces | place: China | collected 2012
GCGTCCGACTCGGGCACATGTCCTTGGCCATCGCCATGGTGCTGGCCGCCGGCGTGAGGAAAAACAACATACGCAGTGCCCTGCATGTGGCCAATAATCTCAATTAAGTCCGTGGATACGGGACGAAGCGTAATCGTAAAGGAGTTTGAAACACCATGGTTCCGATGAGCGTGGAGGAGATCGCCAAGGCCGTCGATGGTCGATTGATCGGAGACGCCGGTTCCGAGTCTCGAGCCACCAATACGGTCAGCGACTCGCGGCAGGCCGGCCCCGGATCGGTGTTTGTGGCCATCCGAGGCGAGCGTGTCGATGGGCATGACTTTGTGGCGAAAACCGCTGGACAGGGAGCCACGGTGGCCATCGTCGACCATGAGGTGAAGTCCGATGGCCTTCCGCAGATCGTAGTGAAAGACACGGTCGACGCCCTTGGCGAACTCGCCCGATACAACATCGTTCGCCGCCGCGAGCTGGACGGCGACTTCGACATCATCGGATTGACCGGTTCGGTGGGCAAGACCACCACCAAGGATCTGCTCTCCTCCCTGCTTGCCACCGTAGGTCCGACCGTGGCTCCGGTGGGATCGTTCAACAATGAGATCGGCCTGCCGCTCACTGCGTTGCGGGTCGATGAGCACACCCGGTTCTTCGTGGCTGAGATGGGTGCCAGCCATATCGGCGAAATCGCGCGACTGACCCGTATCGCACCGCCGAACACGGCAATCGTATTGAAGGTCGGCGTCGCTCACCTTGGAGAATTCGGCTCCCGCGAACGCATCGCACAGGCGAAAAGCGAAATCGTGCAGGGATTGCTTCCCGGAGGCACCGCGGTACTGAACGCCGATGACGAACACGTGGTTCCCATGGCCGGCCTGGCCAACGGCGACGTGCTGTGGTTCGGCTTGGGATCGTCGCAGGAGCCCGAGGTGCGGGCCATTGATGTCACTGCCGACCGGTCCGATCATGCTGAATTCACGTTGGTCGATGCGGACGGCAACCATACGCCGGTGCATCTGGGCATTCCTGGACGTCACAATGTGATGAACGCGTTGGCCGCCGCAACCGTGGCGATGCGTTACGGTATGGCACCCGAAACGGTGGCACGGATTCTGGCCTCGCAGCACACCATCAGCCCTCATCGCATGGCATTGTCCACGGTGAATCGCGAGGGGACTTCCTTCACGCTGATCGATGATTCCTTCAACGCCAATCCCGACTCCATGAAAGCCGGCCTGAACGGGTTGAAGGCCTGGAACTCAAATGACGGCAAGGAGCCGTTCCGCGTGGCGCTGCTGGGTGCCATGCTGGAACTCGGCGCCGATGAAACGGCATTGCACACCTCGATCGGCACGTATGCGGACGAATTGGGCATCGACGCGATCATCGCGGTCGGTTCCGCCCAAGACCAACATCTCGATGCACTGGCACAGGCTCTGGCGGACGGTGCCCGTCAGAGCCAATTCGCGTCGGTGGATTGCGTACACGACATCGATGCGGCCGAACAGCTGGTTATCGACTTGGCTCGCAACCATCCCGACGCTGTGGTACTGCTCAAGGGATCGCACGCGTCAGGCCTGAGCGCTTTGGCTGAACGCTGGGCAAAGAACTGACCTGATAACCACCCCAAGAAACCGACAAGAAAGAGAAGCTGCACGTGATTGCTCTGATCATTGGAATGCTGGTGTCGCTCATCGTCACCTTAGTCGGCACCCCGCTGCTGATTCGGCTGGTCCACAAGCTGCACTATGGCCAGTACATCCGCCAGGATGGGCCGCAGTCGCATCTGGTCAAGCGCGGCACCCCCACGTTGGGCGGCGTGGTCATCAACTTCGCGATTCTGCTCGGTTGGGCATCCTCCGCACTGTACCGATACCTGCGTTCGGGCGACGTGCCCTCCTGGTCCGCGGCGCTCGTACTGTTCGCCATGCTGTCGATGGGTCTGCTGGGCTTTATCGACGACTTCGCCAAGGTGCGTAAGAAGCAGAACGAAGGCCTATCGGTGGGCGGCAAGTTCATCGGCCAGTTCATCTTCGCCACCATCTACGCGGTACTTGCGCTGCTGATTCCCACCAAATCGGGATTCCCCAGTGCGCAGGCAGGCATCAGCTTCATCGAACAGCCGTTCTTCAACTTCGACTTCGCCGGCCGTGCCGTAGCCATCATCCTGTTCGTCATCTGGGTGAACTTCCTGATGACCGCATGGACCAACGCAGTGAATTTGACGGATGGACTTGACGGTCTGGCGGCAGGTTCGTCGATGATCGCCTTCACTGGTTTTGGCATCATCGCATTCTGGGAAAGCTACCACATCAAGGGCGGCAGCCATGGCGGATATTCCTATGCCGTGTCCGATCCTCTCGATCTGACCGTCATCGCCGTATGCGCGGCCGTCGCCTGCTTCGGCTTCCTGTGGTACAACTCGAACCCCGCATCGATTTTCATGGGTGATACCGGTTCCCTGGCCTTGGGTGGTCTGTTCGCAGCCCTGTCCATCGCCACGCACACCGAATTCCTGGCGGTGGTTCTGGGCGGACTGTACGTCATGGAAGCCATGAGCGACGTCATCCAGGTCGGGTACTTCAAGATGACCCACAAACGTGTATTCAAAATGGCGCCGATTCACCATCATTTCGAACTGGAGGGTTGGACCGAAACCAAGGTGGTGGTGCGGTTCTGGATGATCGAACTCATCTTCGTGCTGCTCGCCCTGACGATTTTCTACGGCGACTGGGTCACCCGCTCCGGCCTGCTGTTCAGCTAGCGGAAATCTGGGTGGATTATGCTCACCCACGGAATTCCTATATCAGGAGGAACAATGCAAGTAGCGGATAAGACAGTGGTGATCGCCGGACTGGGGGTGTCCGGCACCTCGTTGGCGGAGGTATTGAGGGAACGCGGCACCCACGTGATTGGCGTCGACGAGAGGAAGCCCGAGGCCGATCTCCACTCCTTTGATGACGTGGACTGGGACCACGTGGACTACGTCATGTCGTCCCCGGTGTTCAACCCCCGCACCCCGTTCGTGCTGGAAGCCCAACGCCGTGGCATCCCCGTGATGAGCGAGGTGGAATTCGCATGGCAGCTGCGTGTGAATAACGAGCGCACCGGTACTCCGGCTCCATGGATCGGCATCACCGGCACCAACGGCAAAACCTCCACCACCGAGATGACCTCGGAAATGCTCACCGCCTGCGGACTCGACGCGCCGACCGCCGGCAATATCGCCTCCGGAGACATGAGCATGAGCCTGTCTCGTTGCGCCACCAATCCGCAGCACGACGTACTGTGCGTGGAACTGAGCTCCTTCCAATTGCACTTCACCGATTCGCTGGCACTTGACTGCGCGGCGATCACCAATATCGCCGACGATCACCTCGACTGGCATGGCGGGCGCGAGAATTACGCCGCCGACAAATCCAAGGTGTTCCACAACGCCAAACGCGCCATCGTCTACAATGCGCAGGACGCCAAAGTCAGCGAACTGGCGGCCGAGGCTCAGACTGCCGAAGGATGCCGCAAGGTGGGATTCACGCTCGAGGCCCCTCAAGCCGGCCAGATCGGCATTGAAGATGGCTGGATCGTGGACAGGAGCGGCGTGGCCGGCGGCGCAGTAGGAGAGTCGGTCAGACTGGCCGCCATCACCGATTTCACGCATCTGGCAGAGCCGGACGGCTCACTGTACCCGCATCTGGTGGCCGATGCATTGACGGCATTGGCGTTGGTGCTGGGACTTGGCGCTGATCGCGATACCGCGTTGAAGGCGCTTACCTCGTTCAAGCCGGGCGGCCATCGCATCGAAACCGTGGCTGAGGCCGCAGTCGAGGGCGGCTCTGTTCGTTTTGTGGACGATTCCAAAGCCACCAACGGTCATGCGGCACGCGCCTCGCTGTCCAGCTTCCCGGCCAAGTCTGTGATCTGGATCGCCGGAGGTCTGGCCAAAGGCAGTCGATTCGAGGACCTGGTCAAGGACCAGGCACACACCATCAAAGCGGCCGTCATCATCGGCAAAGACCAGCAGCCGATGATCGAAGCGTTTGCCAGCCAAGCTCCGGACATCCCGGTGACCATCATCGATCCCGAAGACAACGATACCGTCATGGACCGTGCCGTCGAAGCCTGCGGCACGTATGCCGCCGCCGGCGACATCGTGCTTATGGCTCCGGCCTGCGCCTCCATGGACCAGTTCAAGTCCTATGCGGATCGAGGCAATCGATTCGCCGCCGCAGCCAAGACGTGGAGCGAGGTGCATGGCCTCCACTGATACCCATAAGCGTAAGGCATACAGAGCCCCTGACAAGCCCTCACTCGAAATCGCCGACTACACGGGTTGGCGAAGCTTGCTCAACCCGCTATGGTGCTACCACGGCTTCCGCATGGCCGTGGTGGGGCTGACATGCTTCGGCCTGATCATGGTGTTCTCCAGCTCCACGGTCACCATGGCCGCACTGGGCAAGTCGCCGTTCCTTCAGCTTCTGAACCAGGGCGCGTTTTGCCTGATCGGCTTGGTGCTGGGCTTCGTGGCATTGATGATGCCGGTGACGTTCTGGAAACGGACCGGCGTGTTCTTTGTGGTGGGTGCCTGCCTGTTGCAGGCGCTGACCTTTACTCCTTTGGGTCACGACGTCTACGGCAACAGAGGTTGGCTGGACCTCGGCTTCACCACTATCCAGCCGGCCGAATTCATGAAGTTCGCGATGTGCATATGGCTGCCCTCGTCGTTGCATGCCTGCAGCAAGATGTACCACAAGAAGGGAATCAAAGCATATGCCGCGCCGTTGGTGTTGTATGCGATAGGCGTGGCGCTGGTGATGGGCGGCAGGGACCTCGGCACGGCCATGATTCTGGTCTTCATCGGAGGCGTGGCCTTTCTGATCGTCGGGTTCCCCGGCAAATGGATGGGAGTCGGCGTATTGGGCGCGGTGGTTATGGTCGGTGCATTGGCGGTTTCCAGCCCGAACCGCTTGCGTCGTATTCTGGCCACATATGGCGATTGCTCGGCCGCTGACGCGCAGAGCGTATGCTACCAGTCCATTCACGCCAAGTACGCCATCGCCTCCGGAGGTTTTCTGGGATTGGGCATCGGCAATTCGCGGGAGAAATGGAACTACCTGCCGGCCGCCCATAACGATTTCATTTTCGCGATCATCGGCGAGGAGACCGGATTCGTCGGTTGCGCCATCGTATTGCTGTTCTTCGCGATTCTCGCCTGGTGCATGATCGTCATCGCATTGCAGGTCACCGATCGTTATGTTGCCATGGTGCTGATGTGCGTCGCCATTTGGATCGTGGGCCAGGCCATGGTCAACATCGGCGTGGTCGTGGGTGTGTTCCCGGTATTGGGCGTGCCTATGCCGTTCGTCTCCGCAGGTGGCTCATCCATGATTATGTGCTTGACGGCGGCCGGACTGGTTGTGGGACTTATGCGCTCTCAACCGCAGATAAAACAGTCGCGTCAGAGCGCGTAAGTAGACTCGGTAATCATGAATCAAGGCACACCACATATCGTTCTTGCTGGCGGCGGTACCGCCGGACATGTCAATCCGCTGCTCGCGGTCGCCGGGGCGATTCGCGACATCGAACCCACGGCACAGGTCACCGTCATCGGCACTGCGGTGGGTTTGGAGAAGGATTTGGTGCCGGAGGCCGGCTACGAGCTCGACACCATCGAAAAAGTGCCGTTCCCGCGTCGCCCTAACCTGTACATGCTTCGCTTCCCGGCAAAATGGAAGCGAGAAACCGCCAAGGTGCGCTCCATTCTTGAAACGCGGCATGCGGATGTCGTGGCCGGATTCGGCGGGTATGCTTCCGCCCCCGTCTACGCCACCGCACACAAGATGGGCATTCCGATTGCCATCCATGAGCAGAATGCGCGTGCCGGCATGGCCAATAAACTGGGCGCTCGTTGGGCCGATTTCATCGGTACCGTGTACGAGGGCACCGGTCTCAAACCGCGTGCCGGAGCCGACGTCGAGCGCGTCGGTCTGCCGTTGCGCCCGGCCATCGCCTCCCTGACCAAACGCATCGGTGACGACCGTGCCGCCGTACGCCGTGAATCGGCCGCGCAGCTTGGCGTCGATCCGAACCGTCCGCTGGTGCTGGTCACTGGCGGATCGCTGGGAGCGCAAAGCCTGAACCGCGCCATCGCCTCCTCCGCCGCAGACCTGTTGGCCCACGCACAAATCATCCACTTGACCGGGCGAGGCAAAATCAGCGAAGTACGCGAACTGGTCACGGCCTCGGCCGGCGCGGACGTGCTTACCGGCATCGGCCCCGAATCGGCCGGACAAGGTGACTACCATACCGCCGAATATCTGGAACGAATCGATCTGGCCTTTGCCTGTGCCGACTTGGTGATTTGCCGTGCCGGAGCCGGATCGGTATCCGAGCTGGCTGCACTGGGCCTGCCGGCCATTTACGTGCCGCTGCCCATCGGCAACGGCGAGCAGCGTTTCAACGCCGAACCGGTGGTGAACGCCGGCGGCGGCCTTCTGGTCGCAGACAAGGACCTGACCCCGCAGTGGGTGCATGAGCATGTGCCCGATCTGCTCGCCGATCACGAACGACTTGCCGAATTCGGCCGCAAGGCATGGGAATACGGCATCAGAAACGCTGCCGAAATCATGGCCCGGCACGTTCTGCAATTAGCCGAACCATCCAAGTAGTATTCAGATATCATTCCGTGCGCGATACTGACCAATTCCGTTCCGCAGCACGAGATACGGTCATAATATAGGGTGCTGGAATCCCTAAAGGAGTTTTGAATTGTCTCAAGATCAGCCCATAGTGCTTGACCCTACGTATGCCTCATTCGATGCTGCGGCCCGCCCTGCGGATCTCGGCGCCACCCATTTCATCGGTATCGGCGGTGCCGGTATGAGCGTTCTGGCCGAAATGCTGCACGCCGAAGGAGTCGCGGTGGACGGCTCCGATCGCGCACACAGCGCCAAAACCGACCGACTTGAAACGCTGGGCATCACCGTTGAATTCGGGCAGCGAGCCGAAAATGTCGCCCAGGCCGAGACCGTGGTCTACTCCAGCGCCATCAAACCGGACAATCCGGAAATCGTCGCAGCACACGCGGCGGGCAAGCGCATTGTGCATCGCAGTGACATCCTCGCCCTGCTCATGAACGGCAAACGAGCCGTCACCGTGGCCGGAGCGCACGGCAAAACCACCACCAGCTCCATGCTGTCCCACATTCTGGTGAACGCCGGTGCCGATCCAAGCTACGCCATCGGCGGCTTTATCCAAGGCCCGGACGGCACCACGCTGGACGGCGGACACGCGGGCAAAGGCGACATCCTGGTGGCCGAAGCCGACGAATCGGACGGCAGCTTCGCCAAATACCATCCGACCATCGCCATTATCACCAACTGTGAAGCCGATCATCTCGACCATTACGGCGACGAAGCCCACTACCGTGCCGCGTTCGTTGCCCACGCCGGCCGGGCCACCGGTCACGTGATCATCAGTATCGACGACCCCGACGGACTTGCCGTGCTGGAGGCCCTGCCCGCCGACGTGAAATCCCATACCGTTGCCTACGGCACTACCGCGCGTGAATCCCTGCCCGATTTGGGCGGTGCCGCGTATGTCTGGATCGCTTCGGAAAGCGAGACCGCTGGCAGCGGCGTCGAACAGCTCACCCTGCATCTGCCGGCCGCGGTGACGGCGGGGGAGCCGGTGTCTCAGAGCGTTGCCCTGAAGGTTCCTGGCGTGCACAATGCGCGCAATGCGGCCGCCGCCATCAGCGCTGCCGTGCTGCTGGGCGTGAGCCCCGCAGACGCGGCCAAGGCGGCCGGCACATTCCTCGGTGCGGCACGCCGCTTCCAGGTGCGCGGCACGGTCAAGCAGGTCACTGTAGTGGACGATTACGCCCATCATCCCACCGAAATCGCGGCCCTGCTGGATGCGGCCCGACGCCGGTACCCCGATTCGACCATTCGTGTGATCTTCCAGCCACACCTGTTCTCCCGCACCAAGTTCTTCGCGCACCAGTTCGCCAAATCCTTAGCCAAAGCCGATGACGTCATTATCACCGGCATCTTCCCGGCCCGTGAAAAGCAGGCCGATTTCCCGGACATCAGCCCCTCCACCATCGTGGACGCGGCTGCGGGACTCAAGGATGCTTCCGCAGGCACGTGGATTCAGCCGGTTGAGGATATGTGCCTGGCCGCCAAGATGATGGCCATGCGCGCCCACCACGGCGACGTGATCTTCACCGTGGGCGCGGGCGACATCACCGACATGGATCAGGTGCTGCTCACCGCACTTGAGGCCCATCGGGAAAGCTGCGAGTGATGTCCGGGCGCACGGTCAGATCCGGGGGCAATGACAACGGCTCACGTCGTTCGTCTGGGAGCTCCCGCAAGCCGCGCACCATCGGTTCACGCGGAAACACGGGTCGCTCGTCGAAGTCTCGCGCTCCCCGGTCCGTGTCTTCCGGTCATGAGATCGACGAGCCGGAGATCATCGACGATGTGACGGTAGCCAAGGGCCAGGCCGGTGCCTTCGTCGATGCACGGCGGTTGCACAGCGAGGATTACGTTGCCGAAACGCTGCATCAGACCACCGGCTCCCTAGGAGTCGCATCACGCCCGAAAGTGGTGAATTTCACCGAACGCGCCAAAGAACGCAAGCGTGCAAACGTGCGCGTCGTTGCGTTACGCGTGTTGATTGCGGTCGTCAGTGTGGCTGTAGTGGCGGGGCTGGCATGGCTGCTGCTTTTCTCGTCGGTGTTTCGTCTGGAAACCAGCGAGATCGGCGTATCCGGTGCCAACGAATGGGTGAGTGCGCAGACCATCCATGTCATCGCCGATAAGCAGGCTGGAAAGTCGTTGTTCCTGGTCTCCGCCCATGAGGTCACAGAGCAACTCAAGTCCATTCCCGGCGTCAGCGAGGCCAAGGTCTCCAAACAGTTCCCCAAGTCGATGAGCGTGGAAGTCAAGGCGCAACGGCCCGCGGCCATGCTGAAAAGAGGCGATACCCTGACCGCGGTGGATTCCCAGGCGCGTGTGTTGAACTCGGTGAAGAACGCCAACGTGGATGGCATCCCGGTGATCGAGGTCAAGGATATAGACGCCAGTCTCAAGAACCGTTCGGTGAAGGAGACGCTGACGATTCTGGGCGCGTTGCCGGAATCGATGCGTAAGTCCATTACCAAGGTCGCCGCTGAGACGCAGGATTCGGTGACCACCACGCTTAACGACGGTGACCGCGTAATCATTTGGGGCGACTCTTCGCAACTGAAGCTGAAGTTGGCGGAAGTCGAGGAAATCGACAAGAACATCACCGCTGGCACGGCTGGCTTTGCCGGGAAACATCAGATTGATGTTTCCTCATCCCAGAAGCCCATCATCAAGTGACGGCGATTTCGTTGGCTTCGTTGGTTCCGGGGCGATGTTCGCTGCTGGCGATTTGCGCGAGTAGCGCCATAGGGTGTATGCTGAAAAGCCCGGCCGAAAAGCCGGAAGCTTGATAACTCAAGATTGGGGGCGATCGGTTTCGACGGTGACCTGTTCGCTGCAGGGAAGCGTGCCGAGAACGCCGGGTCCGCTCGTGGATGACCCCGGCAAAAGAATAAGTGCTAAATCTAACCGCACTGAGTTCGCTCTCGCTGCCTGATTTTTAGTCAGGATTAACCAGTGAGCAGCCGCTCCGTTCACTCCTCCTCGTCTTTGGGAGGATGCTGAGCGTCGTTTAGAAGACTTGCTGATGCAGTTGAGCCTCAGGGCTGCATCGGGACTTTAACTGCGGATATGCTCGCCATCAGTTGTCTGCGACATCGATGGGGGCAGAAAAATCGCCAACTTGGCCAGCAGACTACGCACGTAGAAGACTGTGGGCTCGGTCATCGGACCGGGGTTCAATTCCCCGCGCCTCCACCAATCCGCTTCGGCGGAAACAAGCCGCTTGGCTTTACGAAAGTAAGGCTGAGCGGCTTTTCTTATTCCCGTCGATTCCCTCGTATTCTCTCGGTTTCACGGGATAATGTGGGCAAAATGTGGGCAAAAATCGAGCCCGCGAAGCCCTCTGCCACAACGCGAGAACGGCCCCGACCGGCAAGTAGGCCGACTCGGGTTGAGTCGTCTGCGATGCCGGACGGGGCCGAACTGTGCGTGGTGGTCATGCGGCGAGGTCGAGGCGCTGTTTGATGGCGCTGACGCCGATGAGCGCGCCGGCGAGGATGCCGAGCGCGTTGAGCGTGGTCACTATCGCGTCCACGTGAGTCCAGCCCCATGCGGGGCCGACCGTACTGACGAACAGGGCGAGTGCGGGCAGGACGATGAGGCCCAACCATTTGAGGATGTCGTAGACGCGGCTGGGGATTGCGCGGTTGGCTTCGATCCGACGACCTGCGGTTTTGGAGACCGCCGCTCTACCAGCTGAGCTACGCGCATAGGCGGTCATGCCGGTTGATTGCCATGGCACATGACCATTGGGTGGATATGAGTAAAGCCCCTGAACCGGTTGATTCAGAGGCTTTCACACTAATCCTGATACGGAGTATGCCACGGGGTGGATTCACCCTACTCCCGCTTGTGTTTTGTTTTTTCAGGCGGCTTGGATGGTGAGGCGTCCGCCGAGGGCGTGGATTACCTTGGCGATGGTTTGGAAGCTGGGGTTGCCGTCCTTGCTGAGGCTCTTGTAGAGGCTTTCGCGCCCCACGCCCGCGTCCTTGGCGATCTGGGTCATGCCCCGGGCCTTGGCGACGTTGCCGAGCGCGGCCTGCATGAGTGCGGGGTCGTCGTATTCGGCTATGGCGTTGAGGTAGGCGATGATGTCCTGTTCGTTTTCGAGGTATTCGCTGGTGTCGTAGTCGGTGAATTCGGTGCTCATTGTCGTTGTTCCTTGTAGTCGTTGAGGATGTCGTGGGCTTGTCTGATGTCGGTCTGCTGGGTGCTTTTGTCGCCGCCTGCGAGCAGCAGCATGAGCACGTTGCCCTGCATGGCGAAGTAGACGCGGTATCCGGCCCCGGTGTGGAACCGCATCTCGCTGACCGGGCCTCCCACGGGTTTGATGTCGCCGAATGGCCTGCCTGCGAGCTTGCAGACATCGAGCCGGGCTTGGATGGCGGCCTTCGCTTTGTGGTCCCTGAGTTTCTTGAACCACTTGCGGTATTCGGCGGATTGCTTGATTTCCATACCTCTATTGTATCCTACAGACTACATCATGTCAAGCCGAACGGCCGCTGGAGCCCATAGCCAACGCAAGAATCTCCCGTATGTTGAACTCCCAGTAGCCGTCATCGACGGGTCTCGAGCTGGGGAGTTTGCCCCGGTTGAGCCAGTTGCTGATCCGCTTACGGCTGACCTCGTACCCGTAGTTTCCCTTGAGCCATTGGCTCATGCCTGCCGGTGTCTTGGTCAGGTGTATTGCCTCGGCCTTGTCGCGGCTCTGCTCGCGCAGCTCCTGCACGTTGATGGGATTGCCGCACCTGCACAGGCGCAGCGCCTCGCCCTTCGCGGCCATCACTTCGCGTCTGCATTCGGGGCAGACGCCGATTATCCTGCGGGTGCGCGGCCTGCGGTCAACCTTGGCAGAGCGTCCATGGTGCCTCGACCTGCTGGCTGCCGCAGTATTGGCATGGTTCGGTGGTGATGACTGCACACGTTGTACTGTAGGGAACCATGAAAGTCGTATTGCAACGAGTATCCGAAGCGTCCGTGGACGTGGTCAATGAGTTGGGCACGTTGGATCCCACGTTCGAGCCGCAGCAGATTGGCCCGGGATTCATGATTCTGGTGGGCGTCACCGATGAGGACGGCGACAAGCAGATCGCCTGGCTGGCCCATAAGATTCTGAACCTCAGGGTGTTCGAGGATGCGCAGGGCAAGATGAACCGTTCGATCCAGGACATCGGCGGCGAGATTCTCTCCATCTCGCAGTTCACGCTGTTCGCCGACGTGCACAAGGCAATCGCCCGAGCTTCATCAAGGCCGGCAAGCCCGAGCATGCCGATTTCATGTGGATCAAGTTCGACGAGGCGTTGCGCTCCGGGGGAGTGCCGGTGAAGGAAGGTCGTTTCGGTGCGCATATGCGGGTCGGACTGGTCAATGACGGGCCGGTGACCATCGTCATCGACACCGAGCATGACATGCCTGACGGAACACGCTGAATTGCGATAGTAATTTGACATCATATCCCGTTCCCTCCAATATGTTACTAAAGCGCTTTAGTCTTCTGCGGGCGAGGGCGCATGTCGATATGTTTCCCATGAACGGGCAGCACAATGATGTGGCCGCACAAGCGGCAGAGATAAGGGGAGTGAACAGCAGATGTTCCTGAAACCTGAACAGCAACTGGAGCGGTGCAAGCGCATAGTGCGCCAGCGCGTGGACCCTCATATCCACCCATCGATCGCACAGCTTGCGGTGGAGTCCTTTGACATTCCCGGAGAGCCGATGCCCACTGACGAGTTCTTCGAGAAGCTCAATCGAGGTGACATCGACTTCAAGCCGTTTACGCTCGGCGGTGAATGGGGCACCACATGGGGCACAGTCTGGTTCCGCCTGACCGGTACCGTGCCGGCCGGCTACCCGAAAGGCAAGCCGCTGGAGCTCATCCTCGACCTCGGCTGGTACCCGCACTCCTGCGGCGGCCATATCGAGGGCCTCGTCTACCGTGCCGACGGCACCGCCATCAAAGCCGTACACCCGCTCAACTATTGGGTGCCGTTCATGGATGCTGAGGGCAACGCGCAAGTGCCGGTCGCCGAAGACGGCAGCTTCACCCTGTACCTCGAAGCCGCCAGCAACCCGCTGCTGCTCGGCGTGCCTCCGTTCATTGAGACCGAACTGGGCGACCATGCCACCGGCAAGCCGGACGAGCCGTACGTATTCAAGTCCGCCGATCTGGCCGAATTCGATGAACGCTACGAGAACTACTCCGTCGATCTCGACGTGGTGAGCTCCCTGATGGAATTCGCCGACAAACAGTCGCCGCGCTACTGGCAACTCGCCAAAGCATTGCAGCGTTCGCTGAACGCCTACGACGAGCGCAACCCCGAATCCGTGGAAGCCGCGCGCGCAGCACTCGCCGGCGTACTGGCCAAGCCGGCCAATGCCTCGGCCATGAACGTCAGCGCCATCGGCCACGCGCATATCGACTCCGCATGGCT
>OGWX01001923.1_pt1 | contig 13095 bp, 13 predicted proteins | sample 1576151 | NCBI WGS metagenome assembly OGWX01 (sample SAMEA3541591, study PRJEB24748) | human gut metagenome | biome: human gut; feature: human-associated habitat; material: faeces | place: China | collected 2012
TGAGAGTGTGTGGCGACGATGGAAATAATGGATTACTTAAGGCGGTTGGAAAGCATGGTGGAAAAAATCATTAAAGATTATTTACAATCTAATCTTGGTATACCGGTTAGATTAGAGGAAGATGATAATCTTGAAGAAGAATATGTATTGATAGATCAAAAAAATGCTAGTTTATTAAAAGATAAAGTGGTTTTGGCTTTTTGCTGTGCAAGTGCCAAAACATTAGGGAGATATTGCGTTTCTCCTCAAATAGGGTGTAAAGCGTATGTGGGATTTGAGAGTGATATTGTATATGATAATGGAAAAGCAGAAAAAACAAGGCATATTATATACGAATCTTATAAAATTGCATTTATGAAAGGTTTAAAATATGCTGTTAAAACGAAGTGCAGCATACAAGAGTACCATACGAAATTAGTTCTGTATTTAAGAAGGGAAGCAGCAAAAGCAATAATGAAATCAGAGAATCATTCTTTGCATAATATGTATAGTGGTACAATAGATGGTTTGGTAGCATTAGGGGATATTAAGCAAAGTTTGTTTCGATAGCTGTTCATGATAAATCGTCAAGTGCTAAGCAGATGATAGAATTAAGAAATGATGTAAAAACCTGCAGTAGTTTTTTGTCGTTCTCCAAAAGCAAATGGAGTTCATTATTGTAATAAGAAAGATCATCTGGGGATAAGCACAGAAAAGAAGAATCCATTAATAAGGATTCGATATATAAAAGTTCATTTTCGATTACTGTGATATTATTTTTACATAGTTGAATTAATAAAGAATAATTCTCATTTACTAATAATTTGCAATTATATGAAAGCATTCATAGATTCCTCCATATAATAGTATATGAAGGAATCTGTTATTTTATGCAAAGTTATTAAGTGATTCTTTAATATAGTGGATAATGAATCATACTATTATCTATTGTCAACCCTCAAATTAAAATTCTCTCAAAAAAATTTGGTCCTTACTTGACACCAGCAGACGATGGACCAAATCCGGATCATACGGAGACACTTTTGGAAGGTTTGAAAGAGCGGAATGTGAAGGCAACTTTTTTTCTTCTGGGTGCGGAGTGTGAAAAATATCCCGAGATCGTGAAGAAAATCCATGCAGACGGACATCTCATCGGCGTTCATTCCTATGAACATGTGAATCTTTCCAATCTCACGGATCAGGCGGCGATGGAACAGGTGGACAAAACAGACCAGATTATTTTTGGACTGACCGGAGAACATGCGCAGTATATCAGACCGCCTTACGGCTGCTGGAAATGCAATCTCGATTATGAGACAAAAATGATCGAGGTGCTGTGGGACATCGATCCGCTCGACTGGAAGACAGATAATTCCAACGTCATTGCAAAGCGTGTCATGGATAAAGTGCAGGAAAATGATATCATTCTGCTGCATGATGCCTCAGAATCATCGGTAAATGCAGCACTTCTGATTATTGATGAATTGCAGGGAGAGGGATATTCGTTTGTGACGGTCGAGGAACTGATACTGGAATAATTTACAAATGTAAAATGCTATGATAACAGAAACAGAGGTAACACATTGTATATTGTGTTACCTCTGTTTCTTGCTTTATATATCGGACAGAGTTTCTATTACTTAACCCCTTTTTTAAAAAAATTTATTCAAGTATGTGAGGAGAAAAAATATGAACACAGCTCAGCCAATCCGCTCAGAACAGGAACTGAAAGATTTTATGAACTTTTATGAACAGGTACAGTATCATCCGAGAAATCAACTGCTGCTTACGATGGGGCTGAATACCGCATTAAGGATTTCGGATCTTCTTTCTTTACAGTGGAAGCAGGTATATGACTTAGAAAACCGGAGCGTAAGAGAACATCTGCTTCTTGTGGAGGCAAAGACCGGAAAAGCATCGAATATTTATCTGAATGAAAAAATAACTGTCCAGCTGCAAAAATACTATCAGTTTTTAGCGTCTGGACGCAGTTTTGAGATCAGCGGGGATGCGTATCTTTTCTGTGGAAAAGAAGCAGATCCAATCTCAAGGGTACAGGCTTACCGGATTATCCGCAAGGCGGCAGAAAACAGCGGTCTAAGCGGCGTGATCAGCCCGCATTCCTTGCGGAAAACATTTGGATATTATGCGTGGAAGCAGGGAGTTCCACCGGTACTTCTCATGGAGATTTATCATCATTCCTCTTTTGACATCACCAAACGTTATCTTGGAATCGAGCAGGATGACAGGGACGAGGTTTTCCGCAAAATCTGTTTATAAAGGAGAGGATTTTCCTTCTTATAAAATATCTGAATAATATGCATTGTGATCAATGTGGCTCCATGATTCCGGAACGCAAAACAGAGGTAACACAATATACAATGTGTTACCAGTATCTGAAGCGGATGGAGTACCGTTTTTAATATACGCAGTATTTATGGAAAAATACAAAGCCACATGGAGGTTACAATGCTTAAATTATCTTTAAAACCGGGAGAATACATTGATATAGGAGAAAATATCCGTATCGTTTTTTCCGGCGGTTCTGCAAATAACATTCATCTTCTTGTAGACGCACCACGCGAATACAACATTGTGCGCAGTAATTCCATGAAGCAAAAAGACAAAAAAGAATACTATCGTGAGCAGACAATTTCGGAGGAAGCAAAGCGTGAGATTGCAGGAATCTTAATGCGTGAGAAACACGCAGCTTCTGAGATAACGGAAAGACCGGCTACAAAAAAAGCCATTTACACAGTCAGCCACAGACGGTAATAATGCCATGCTAACCTAGGGGCGTGGTTTATTATACAGGCACTTTGTGCCAAAATCCTGATTTTTTCAGGGAAAAGGGAATGGAATCCCGAAAATAAAAAATTATTTTAGCGGCAGAAAGACCGCAACACACGGAGGTAAAAATTATGGTAGTACAACACAACATGCAGGCAATGAACGCCAACAGAATGTTAAACGTAACAACAGGACAGCAGGCAAAATCCACAGAGAAATTATCTTCTGGTTACAGAATCAACCGTGCAGCAGATGATGCAGCAGGATTAACAATTTCTGAAAAAATGAGAAAACAGATCCGTGGTCTTGATCAGGCTTCCACAAACGCTCAGGATGGTGTTTCTTCTGTACAGACAGCAGAAGGTGCTTTGACAGAAGTTCACTCCATGTTACAGAGAATGAATGAGCTGGCAGTTCAGGCATCTAATGGAACAAATGCAGACTCTGACCGTCAGGCAATCCAGGACGAAATTGACCAGTTAACAACTGAAATCGATCGTGTTGCTGAGACAACCAAGTTCAATGAGATTTACCTGTTAAAGGGTGATAACAGTTCAACAAAGAATGTGTACATGAACGGACATGATGCAGGTATCAAAGGAACATTGACAGATGGCGCTAAGAAAGCAACATTTACAATGGATACACTTAAAGCTAGCGATAAAGTAACAATTGCAGGAAAAGAGTACACAATCGGTTCTACAAAAGCTGATGCAGAAGCATTACTTGATAAAGCAAACGCAGCAGTCGATGCAGCAGGTAAGAAAGCTGATGTAGAAATTGATGGAACAAAATATACCATTACATTCAATGCCGCTGGCAATACTATTGCTGATGCAGCTGGTAATACAGTTACTGACTTAGCTGCATTAAAAGCTAAAGTTGCAGCAGGTAGTAAAGTATCATATGATGGAAATTCTCTGACAGTTATGAATGATGGAAATGGTGCAGTTGCTGCTGATGGCGTTGATGATGATGATAGCTCTATTATTAGCAAAACTGTTGCTGAGCAGAAGATTGTAGCAGAACTGACAGCTGCAAATAATGTAGGAACAGTAGAAGAAAAAGCAAGTGTAACAAATGATGGTGATGCCAACGGTAAGACAACATACACAATCAATAAAGGTTACGCAACTGTAGCTGATACATTATCCTTCAACTTACATGTTGGAGCTGACGCTGATATGACAAATAAGATTACAGTTGACATTGATACAATGAATTCTGCAAATCTTGGAATCAAAGGCTTGAATGTAACAGACGCTACCGGAACAGCTGCTACTTATGCGGTAGATGCAATTTCCGATGCTATCGCAAAGGTTTCTTCTCAGAGATCTGCTCTTGGTGCTGTACAGAACAGATTAGAGCATACGATCGACAACTTAGATAACATTGTTGAGAATACAACAACTGCTGAATCTCGTATCCGTGATACAGATATGGCAGAAGAGATGGTTGAGTACAGCAAGAACAACATTCTTGCACAGGCAGGTCAGTCTATGCTTGCACAGGCTAATCAGTCTACTCAGGGTGTACTTTCTCTGTTACAGTAATTGAAAATTACAGCATAAATAACAAAAAGAGCTCAAGGAGCAATGTCATTAAGTTAAGAATTTTGACATAATTATAAAACACATCATATTTGCAATTGTATGATAAATATGATGTGTTTTTTTCTTTTGTCTATTTTGCAGCACAACAAAAAGACAGATTGTTTATCTGTCAAAAAAGACTTATAATTATCTATGATTAAGCCACTCTATATAGAAAGCTTACAGATGCCTGGGGTTTGACTTTGCGAGGGTCTTTTCGACCAGGTCTTACTGGTAATACATGCTTTTCTATTAGGTTAATCACATCAGGTGGACTAAGATTGCGTTTATTACGGAGATATTCTCTACAAATATAAATGGCGATTGTAAAGTTCACCTGTTTTGTTTTATCATTGTTTTTCATTTGTTTTATTACATGTGTTGTTATTAATTCACAATAGTTATACAAAAGTAATCGCGCATATATTTCTTGTTTAATAAAATCTGGTTTTCGTGCATGGAAACCTGTTAATCCTATGGCATATTTTAATTCTCTGAATGAAGTTTCTATTCCCCATCTCAAATGATAGATTTCCTTTATTTTTTTTACATCAAAAATATTTCTATCAAGATTTGTAATTATTATTTCATAAGAATTAGACCCTATAGGAAATCTAATAATACGAAATGATAATTCGTATGTTTTATCACTTTTTCGTGGAAGATAATCAAACACTTGATTTACAGGCATCCACTTATAGCCTGCATTTTTTGTGGTCTTTGTATTTTTCCTTGAAAAAATCTGAGTGATATCTATATCAAACTCATCATTTGGAGGAAGATTTAACCCAGATGCAATTCCATTACTATTTTTATCTTTGACACGTATAGCGAATTTCCATCCTTTTTCAATTGCATGTGCAAAAATGTTATAGTTTTCATATCCTCTATCAGCAACAAGAATAACATTCTCTAGTTTCGGTCTGTCAATCATTGTTGCACATGCTCTAAACTCGTTGTAATCCGCTGCTGTTTGCACTAAAACATCGGTGTATATACGATTCAAAACATCATAAAAGGCATTCAGATGTAGTTTATTAACAATTGAACCATGCTGATTACGTTCCCAAAAAGTTTCTGGATCCTTTTGATTGGTTGCAATGGTCAAGTTACTTCCATCACATGCAATTAAACGATAACCATGATAATTATTAGTAGTTGGAAGGTTGTCATCCGTAAAAGATTTAAACAAATATTCAAAAGTCTCTGGAAGTACTTTTGAACGTTGTTGCGTAAATGCTGACACAGACGGAGTATTTTTGTCAAAATCAAAGAAATCAAGTAGTTCTTTACTCATAGTAGCTCCACCCGAATTCATCATGATTCCTATAAAAGTTTTGAAATCAATTTTCCGTTTTCGAGAGAAATCGGCATTGGGGTTTCGAAGAAATAAACATGGATTGTTAGCTAATTCCGAAATATGATTCTTTAGAGAATCTGAAACTTGATTAATATAATTGCTCATATGCGTTACCTCCTTGCAATCAAGATGTTCTTAATTACAAGGGCCGCTTTCGCTACCTCATTATCATTCAATAGCGAAAGCAGCCGCACATTTCGAATCATATGTCAAGCATTTATTACAAAATAAAAAGACCCTAGCATCATTTCTGATGCTAAGATCTTGATTGGTCATCTTAACTTAATGACATTGCTGTAAAGACTCTTTTTCGTTTACTCAGTTCTGCTATATGTCAGCTTATCTAACTGATTACATTTTCGAAATAACTCAATATACAGCATTAATTCCTCTCTGACAGTTATCCCCAGTTTTCGATTCATATTTGTATTATGCTTTCTTGCTGTTCCAATACTGATATAAAGCAATGAAGCAATCTCCTGTATCGTATATCCATCAACATAATACTGAAGAACCATCCTCTCTGACGGAGTCAGAGTTTCCACACGCAAAGCAAACGCCTTGAGCATTTCTTCTATATTCGGAGGAATGCCTCCATTTTCCAGTTTCTCCGTATTTCTTTTTTTCTGCATAAAATCAACCAGTGCATCCACTTCTGAAATTCCTGATAAATTTTCATCTGTCAGCGTATCCTCCTGCAGTGCTTTTAAACTCCGAAGAATCGGCTTCACAAAACGACGGGACATACTGACAGAAACAACCAATAATAAAATCAGGAATAACAACGTACCGATGATCCAGTCCCTTCGATTGTCCGCTGTTAATTTTTCATAATTCGCTTCTGATATCAATGTCAGTACCGCAAGCGGCATCCCATTACAACTCTTCAATTCAAGCAGTTCATGCCTGCCTATATAATTCCCGAAAGCGGTAGAATATGTATTATAATACTTTCCTTTCTTCACTGTCATCGTTCCTGATGGTGAAAGATACGTTTCTTTTGTATCTCCGAACATCGCCTTATCCAGATAGATGTTTCCTTTTTTGTCCACAGGAGCCAGTACTGTCACTATATTCCCACAGGAACCTTCCACCATAGGATAAGACAGCCTGAAATACAGATTACTCATCTCCATACCGCACAAACCGCGTACTTTTCCGGTACTGTCTAAAACCGGGACATATAAAAGCTGCACATCCTCCCATGTATCACTCAGCTCCAGCCGGTCTGTCCACAGGCAGCTCTCTACCAGCCGGTTTCCATCAAACTGCATAATCTGTTCATACCCCGACAATGCGGACGTATCAAATTCTAAATTCCAACGGTTATGGAGCTGTACCTGCTCTGCTCTTGCAATATCAGCATTTCCCCTGAAAAAAACTACGTGCTGTTTGCTTGTATTTACTGCCTTTAAATCAGACAGGCGCAGGTAGATTCCCATGCGTGATGTATCTGCATATTCCGTCTTCGTATTTACCGTTGCATCCAATACAACAAAAACTCCACTGCAATACTTCACATCCAATGCAGATTTCAAGGAGGGATACAGCGCAGACTCTAAATCCATGACCAGCTGAGGATTATCATTCAAATCTGAAAATGTCTTTCCATTGGCTGTCAGGCATTGATTCAATTCTTTTGTAATGTCTTCCGATAAAGAAATACTTCTCGCCATCATAATATCAGTCTGCTCTGTCATAGTTGACAACGTATTTTTCTGCTGGGCAGACAACATTTCCCGTACTTTAAAATCCATTCCCGGAAGGACTCCCAAAATACTGAGTAATAGAACTGTCGCTAAAAAAAGTGTTAAAATCACCACGCACCAATAAACAATCAGTCTTTGCTGCATACGGATGCTTTGTCTCTTTATTCCTTTTATAATCTTCCGGAAATTTATTCTCTTTTCTCCCATATGTCAGCCACCTCTTTTTGCCGATCCGGCAGACATTATTGTGTGTATGTTGCTTTGAAATCCTCTAATGTCTCTGAAACAAGTTTATCCATATCTTCCGGGTCTTCCAGCCACTCCAACCGCTTTACTGACAGGGTTTGCCTGATAAGTTCTTCAAACTTTGTTTCCAGATCCAGATAGGAATCCAATTTCGGAGCAGTATAAAATGTATAGTTCTCCTGCGTCTTTAAAAAAGCCTGATACAGGGATACATACATCGGATCACTTAACTTCTCGATCGCCTCCGGAAGGTAAACATCGAAAGCTTCCTGCTTTACCGGCATATATCCAAGACTGGTCACAAATTCCACATTCTTTTGGGCCTCTGTCAGCCATTTAAGAAATGTAATACAGGCTTTTTCTTTTTCTGTTGTAGATTTTACCGTACAAATACCGGCACCCCGCTGCATGACCATCGTTTCTCCCCTGGCAAATACGGGACATGGCATGGAAACAATCTCTACTTTTTCCGATGTATTATCCGCATACGTAACTTCGTCTGAATAATATAACACACTGGCTGACGAAGCCACCGATACAATCGAATCTCCCGTTCGCAAAGGTTCCGTCGCATAACCGCCGCGAAGCCATACTCCTCCGGACAGTGCCGCTTTTGCATAAGGTTCCCACACTGTTTGAAATTCCGGTCCGAAAGCCAGATTTTCTCCTTTAAAGAAATTTTCACCCAGGGATTCTACACCTACCTGAAAATAGTTAAAATGATAATCATGAACGAAAAAATTCTTTCCATCACCAGGAACGTCCGGCGTCTGGTTATCTGTCCATGCAGCATATTGTTCTGCCATTGCGAAGAGTCCTTCCCATGTTTTTAAATCTTCCATCTTCGCTCCTGTTTCTTTCGCGAAACGATCAAATGCTGTTTTATTGATAAACATAACTTCCGTTGATTTTGCTACCGGCAAAATGGAAAGTCTTTCATGAATGACACCTTCTTCCAAAAAAGCCGGAATAAATTCGTTCAGTTCTTCTTCTGTAAAATAATCATAATAATCTACAAGTTCCGTATCATCCGGCATCGCCAGAACTGTTTTAGGATAGGAAACAAACATATCCGGCAGTTTAGAGGCTCCCGGATCTCCAAATGCGGATGCCAGTACATTTTCATGTATCGTATTCGTATTTGTAACACTGCCAACCTGTACCCGGATATTTTCCTCTTTTCCAATCGTTTCATTAAATTCATCAATCAGATCGTTTAATGGCGATTCTGTCTGTCCGCCATATACATGCCACAATGTAACGGTTACCGGATCTTCTTTTTTCTTCTGCCCACACCCTGTAAAAACTATAACCGCAATCATTACCAAGAACAGGCAGATTCTTCTCATAATATATCTCATATTATTTATCTCCTTTCCAGACAGTGTCTTATAAACAATCTGACATCTCAACAAAGAACAGAACCATCGGATTGAGACACTTTTACATAGTATATGATATCGGTTTTCAGAGTCTTAAGCACTCCCCATATGGGTAGTAAAATGCTATTTTTAAAATCCATTTATAATCAGATTTTTCTTTGTAACAGCTACCGCCAATTTCGTTTTGGAATCAAAATTCGTTTTCTGCAACATATTTTTGATATGCCATTTTACAGTTTCCGGTGATATACACAAGCTCTCTGCAATTTTTTTATAGGATTCTCCTTCCACCACTAATCGCAGAACTGCTAATTCCCCAGGTGTAAAATCACAGCTTTTCGCCGTTCCGATCATTACAACCGGCGGAGCATCCGGATACACGCTCTCCCCTTTCATCGTACGATCCATAACCTCCAACAGTTCTTCTTTACCGGCATCTTTATACCAAAAACTTTCTACTCCCGCTTTGCGCGCCCTGTCAATAAAACTGCACTCTACTAAAGAAGTCACGATAATTACTTTTATCTGGGGCATTGTCTTTTTAATCTTCTCCGCTGCCACAAGACCACTCTCATCATTCTCCGTACAGACATCCATCAAGACAAGTTCACACCTGCTCTGTCTGCATACAGTTTCTGCCATAGCTGCGTTTGTGATAGAAGCCGCCAGACAATATCTCCCACTGGACTGAATATAATTTTCCATATCTTCCCGTGCCATACGCTGGTCTTCCACGATTAGTACCCGTATCATCTCCGCACCTCCTTTGGTATCTTAACGGTTATCGAAAATTTTGACTCCGCACAGATTCTCAATGTACCTCCACATTGCTCCACCCTTTTTCGTATACCGGATAATCCTCCTTCTTTGACATCCTTCTCCGTTGTTTGTCCATTATCTGTAATCACCATAATCCATTCTTGTTCCCCACTACTGCATTTTACATACAGTTCGCTTGCCCCTGCATGGCGGACACAGTTGGAAAGTGCCTCCAAAAGTATTATATCCATCAGTTCGAAAATATGAGATTCCCAGACTTTTTCTCCTGTATAAATGATTTTCACACCCAAAATCTCCGCTCTTTCCTGCACCTGCCTGTGCAGTTGTTCGCCTTTCACAGACTCGTTATCTTTATTCAGCAAGTCTAATGTCTGCTTCCATTGCGAAAGGAAAACATCCCGGTCTGCTTCCGATTCGCGCAGCAACATCCGCTGTGCCGCCAGGACGCTATATCCCAGATTATCATGCACTCTCATTTTCATAGATAACATTTCTTCTTCTCTGGTCAGAGTTATTACATTCTTAGAAAGTTCTTTCATAGCCACAGACATTTCCTGAAGTTTCTGATTTTCTTCCTTCAGCAACACTTTGTTCCGATATAATTCCGACACTTCAGAAGCAAGAACTTGAAAAAAATGATCTCCGGCTGTCGTAATAATCTCTTTCTCTGAAAATTTCCACACACTTCCATCCGCAAAGCAGTATACTTTCAAATCAACATCATAAAATACATTCTCTTTCAGAGGATGTCCCAGTGCTTCCTCCAGTTCTGTAATATTCTGTATATCTCTTCCCGCCAGATTCTGGCAAATTTGATACATTTTTCGATTCATCAGTTTAGGCATTCCGTTCCCATCAAAAAAAACAATTCCACTCGGCAAATTGTCCAGACTTTCCTGAACTGCATTTTCCCTCAGGCAGCTCTTGCGGTACTTATAAATTCCAAAAATCTTCAATCCCACATATAAAAAAACACCAATTCCTATAACAATTAAAATCACATACGGTATTTTAAATAATATCATGGAATCTTCTTCGTAAAACGCCCGTTGCCACACACACAAGACAGCTGTTATAAGGAAAATAACTATAAGCAATACACTGTCCAGCAGCAACATCTTTCTTTGTCTTTTTCCTGTTCCTTCATAAATAACCAGAATCATACACAGCAAAGTCAAAAAAATAAAAAAACAAACAATCGTAATCTGATACTCCGGTGAACAGTTTTCAAATGTTTTTATCATTTGCCGCCACCTCCTCCCAGAATCAGAGAAAGCAGCCATGATCCGTCAAAATCCTGCTCCGCATAAGCTCCATATCGTCTTGCAATTTCCTGCAGATCTGTTTTGCATTCCACACTCATAGACATGATGATCCGCGCCTCTCTGCGTTTCAGATTTACATTAGATGCCGACAGATCTTCCAAAGATTCCTCTATGACTGCTTCAAAAAAATCATAAATCTGCATAGCATCTTCACTTCGTATTTCTTCTAACGCGGTGGAAAAACCTGCCTCAACATGATTCCATTCCAGATTCTTTATCGTTTCCCTGAAACATAACTCCAACTCTCTTATCGGAAATTTTACTGTCTGCTCCGCAATAAAAATAAGATTACTACGCCTTTTTATATAGGCTCCGATCACAACTATCTTCCCTAATATTTTTTCCCTTTTGTTCTCATCTTCTTCCATAGAATATGCTTCAATGAATTCCGTCAAAAGTTTACTCTGCCTTGCCGTCTGTTTCTGTATTTTATCATACAGCTGATTCTTCACAGAAAGTTTTTCTACTTCTCTTTTTGTTCTCAGATTTTCTTCCTCAATCAGATTCGCATCTTTTAATTCTTCCTTCCGATCTTCAAGCTCTCTTACGATTTCCTGTAATTCTGACAGGTTTTCCTTCCACAACACATAGCCTCCCAAAATTGGTTTTCCCGACAGCCTGATCCCATTTTCTAACATGATCGGACATTGAACTACCTGCCTTACGATTTCCGGTGCAATACATTCCGAATCCTGAGATTGATAAATGCATTTTCCACTCTGATCTGTAATCTGTGCTGAAATTGTAGATGCTGCAAATAATTGTGCGTATCCTGTATTGGAAGGGATCAATCCGCACTGGATGCAGCTTTCAATGATCAAAGCAAACAGAAGGCATAATGCAGCTGTCATATCGCTTGAAAATATTTTCCAGAAGGGCAGATTCAGATAATAGGCGATGCCATAGACAACCGACAGACCATAAGCACCAAAAGGCATCCAAAGCATTTTCCTGTTTTTAATTTTTCTACACCTTAATAGAATAATCAAAAGTGCCACCAGCAGACATCCAAGATCCCAGGCGACTATAGCATAATACATTGCTCCATATCCATAGACTCCTACTTCATAGGAAGCTGCTTCCCCCAGTCTTCCCTCCGGGAAAGTAAAAACTAACTGGTGCAGATCATTCGTTAATACAATCCCTATCAGAAACAATGCCGGAAAAAACAGCAGACACCGTCTTTCCGGTAATTTATAATTCTCCAGCTGCCGTATATAAAATGCCAGATAAAGACTGACCGTAGGGAGTAACAGCATAGGAATATAATAAAGATACCAGGCGTAGCGCAGTGCTGTCGGCATCTCATACGGTATTTCAAATTTACACATACGAACGAGCATCCAAAAAACCATCATCGCTGCAATCATTATTAAACAACGCCTGGCTTCCTTTTGGATAATCCTTTTTTGAAAAGAAACCGCCCATACCAGATAAAGTCCTATATAAATAAAAGGTCTTAAAAGATGACAAACAGATTGCAGATAAGGATTGGTAAATGACACATAATGCAGCAGAACTGCCACACCTACGCATAGTGCTACACTTCCGACGTATACTGTAAACTTCTTTTTCTCTGACACTGTGCGTACTCCTTCCTGTTACATTTTGCACTATATCTTGTTTACAGTATATCATAATCTCCCTTCCAAATTATATCTTCCTGCTTTCCGTCAACATTTTTTTCTTAAGTTCATAGTACGCAAGTAAGAAAAAAGAAATAATCAATATATAAGGTTTGTCACAACATCCACAAACTTTAACTATTGTCTTAAAAGTACAATCTATCTTTCCGGAAAATAACATAAAAAGGATGTGCCAAGGTAACTTCTCCATTACCTTGGCACATCCTTTCGTATTATTATTTTCTGTTATTCTTCTTAATGACAGCTATGGCTTCCACATCCATGCTCGCCACATGTATGTCCTTCC
>OGWX01001925.1_pt1 | contig 13092 bp, 10 predicted proteins | sample 1576151 | NCBI WGS metagenome assembly OGWX01 (sample SAMEA3541591, study PRJEB24748) | human gut metagenome | biome: human gut; feature: human-associated habitat; material: faeces | place: China | collected 2012
TTTGACATATTCATGTCAAAACACCTCGCGGGACAGTGGCTACTGAATAGTTACCTTTCTCAGACTTTTACAAACTGAACAACGAATGTAAATTAAAAAGTCTGGGCAGTTCCAGATGTCCCAGATAGGAAAGTCCCAGAACCAGTATCACTATGAAAAAAAGCACACCAAGAAGAACCGCTGTTTTCCGGAGAATATTTCTCCTTCGCACCTGCCGTTCTCTGGTGTGCAGATCTTCCTGCAACATCTTTGGAATATTATAAGATTCCAGATTTTCCTCTTCCAGATATCGCATACCCACACTGATAATATAATAGGTCTCAAGCTCATCATAGCACTCCTGACAGGATGTTACATGTTCCAGAAACTCTTCCAGTTCCCGCCCGTTCAATGTATGATTGATATATGCCTCTATTTTTGTCAGTGCTTCTTCACATTTCATATTGATTCCTCTCTCTGCGCCGATAGCTTTCCGGACAATCCCGAACTGGCTTCATCATACCACGAAACCGGGAAAAATTGAAGAGGAAACCTTATTCTTTATATTTTCGTATAATTACCACATAACTGACGATCAGTAAAATCGCCGCTCCGCTCCATGCACTGATCTCCGCATAAAAAATTCCATCCTCACCGATCAGTTTCGGCAGCAACAGCGCCACACCCACTCGCATGCAGAATTCCACAACACCGCTGGCAAGCGGTATCAGTGTATTGCCCAGTCCCTGAATGGCTGAACGATAGACATACAGAAGATATAAAACCCACAGAAATATTGCCATTATAAACAGATACTTGTATGCAATATCCAATACCTGTTTTACCTGCCCCGCTTCTCCGGATACAAACAGTGACAGGATATTTCTTCCGGTAATCACCATCACACCGGATATCACAATAGATGTGAGCAGTGCCATGTAAACGCCACTGCGGACACCATTTCGGATCCTGCGATATTCTTTTGCACCGAGGTTTTGTCCTACATACGTGGTAATGGCATAGCCATAGGATACCGATGCCATCTCAAGCACACCGTACAACTTATTAGCAGCTGTAAATCCTGCCACAAACAGGAATCCAAATCCATTCACCACGTACTGTACCGTAAGTCCTCCTACAGAAATAATCACATTCTGTATTGCCAGCGGAGCTGCCAGTTTTAAAAGCCGCAGACTCATCGCCGGCTGCTGATGAAAATCTTCTCTTGTCAGACGCACATCCGGAATGTGCCGCAGGACCGACAGACAATACGCTGCTGAAAACCCCTGTGCGATCACCGTGGCAATCGCTGCTCCCAGTACACCCCAGCCAAACACTGCCACAAACAGAAGATCCAGTCCCACATTGATAAACGCTGCCATAATCATGGCAATCAGAGGAGATCTGCTGTTTCCCAGTGCCCGCAGAATTGCGGCAAAAATGTTATACGCTGCAATGATTGGAATTCCTGCAAATACCATTCGTATATACATCAAACTCAGTCCGATAACATTCTCCGGAGTATGTAAAAACTGCAGTACCTGTTGAACGGTCACTTCGCTCAATACCAGTACAATTATGGAAAGTAGCGCTGTCAGTACATAGCTTTTTGCTACCGCTCTTTTCAGATTTTCTTTCTCTCCTGCACCGTAATACTGGGATATCAGAATTGAAAAGCCCTGCGCCATCCCTGTCATGATACCAAATACCAGCCAGACAAGCCAATCTGCAGCCCCCACTGCTGCCAGAGCTTCCACACCGACCACCTGACCGACGATCATCGTATCTGCCATCGTATAAAATTGCTGGAACACGTTTCCAAGCATCAGTGGAATGGCAAAGGTGATGATCAGTTTCCCAGGAGATCCGCTGGTCATATTTTTTTCATTTACCGCCATAATTATTTCCTTCCCGTCTCCTTTTCTTGCTTTTATTTGATTTATTGTAACTGTTCAGTACCTTCACAGTTACGAGCCAAAACGCCTTGCGAGATACTACCTACTGAATAGTTACGATTTATTTTACCTAAGAGTCTGAGGGATCACAAGTTCTGTTTTTCACAAAGTTTTTCGATATTTTTAGTAATTATTACCGCGATTTTTGTTCCTGCAACTTCTGTCAGCACCACATCCCCGATGTACACCGGAGCCTCTACAACCACTTCTTTTAACTGTCGGATGCAGTCCATCACTGCACTCTTCGGAATATCTGAAGCTGTCTTTACCGGTACCACCGGAAGGCTGCCGCCATGTACCCGCACTGTCGTTGTCACAATTCTTGTCGGGTTGGTCACCTCTTTTTTCCCGTATTCTGCTCCTCTTTTACAGGTATTTCCTTCTACCTTTTCCACCTGTCCGTCTCTGATTGTAACCTGCAGCTGACATCCCATGGGGCAGCAGATACAGGTCAGTTTTTTCTCTTCCATGGTTTACTCCTCCTCTATGCTGATGGTTATGTCATTCCCGATATTGTCCGGTGAGAGAGAATCTTTTTTTATGTATACCGTCTCCATCTCTCCCGGTGCCATTATGGGACGTTTTTTTCTCAAAAGTACGGTATCACCGGATCGTACCGTAATACTTGCCTTCTGATACACCTGTCCCACCCGGAATCTCACCGGCAGTTTTTCTTCCATATAAACCGGACGGATCTTTGCCGGAACTGTATAGCGCACACCGGATCCACATTTTACCGGAATCTCTTCAGTCTCTTCTGTTCTTCCTGTTTTTACATATGCAGCCGCGCAGGTTCCTGCCATAGTTGCCTCCTGAGATACAAAATCCACCAGATCATGCACATGGAGGACATTGCCACAGGCAAATACTCCCGGAATACTGGTTTCCAAGCTCTCATTTACCACAGGACCGCCGGTCACCGGATGAAGCTGAACACCCAGTTTATCAGAAAGTTCATTTTCCGGAATCAGTCCCACGGATAACAGCAGGGTGTCACAGGTATACTCTTCTTCCGTTCCCGGAATCGGCTTCCGGTTTTCATCCACCTGTGCCAGTGTTACAGATTCCACCCGTTCTTTTCCTTTGATATCCACCACTGTATGACTTAATTTCAATGGAATTCCAAAATCATCCAGACACTGGACAATATTACGTTTCAGTCCGCCGGAATACGGCATCAGTTCTGCCACAACTTTGACTTTCGCACCTTCAAGCGTCATTCTCCTTGCCATGATCAGACCAATATCTCCGGAGCCAAGAATCACAACTTCTCTGCCCGGAAGATACCCCTCAATGTTTACTAGCCTCTGGGCAGTTCCTGCCGAATAGATGCCTGCCGGACGATACCCCGGAATATTCAAAGCCCCTCGCGGCCGTTCCCTGCACCCCATGGCAAGAATCACCGCTTTCGCCTGAATGGTAAATAATCCGTCTTTCCGGTTCAGGGCTGTGATTTCTTTTTCCGGACTGATATCCAGAACCATCGTCTCAAGAAGGCAGGAAATCTTTCTCTTTTCTGCTTCCACCTCGTACCTTTTTGCATATTCCGGTCCTGTCAGTTCTTCCTGAAATGTATGCAGTCCAAATCCGTTATGAATACACTGGTTTAAGATACCTCCCAGTTCTTTGTCACGCTCCAGGATCAGAACATCCTGTATCCCCTGGTCGTATGCTGCACAGGCTGCGGCAAGACCTGCAGGTCCTCCACCGATAACTACGATATCATATGTTGTCTTCATCTTACTCCTCCTCGCCTACAGGCTGTCCTTATTGTATCCTCTGATCAGCCGGGAATCTTTTCCGGCCTTTGTGATTGTCTCCATCGGCACTTTCCATTCTCTTGCCAGAATCTCCATAGTTTTCGGAGAGCAAAAGCCTGCCTGACATCTTCCCATACCGGCCCTGGTTCTCCGTTTTACCCCGTCAAGTGACTTCGCGGGAATCAATCGATGAATGGCTTCCACAATTTCCCCCTCTGTCACCGTCTCACACCGGCAGATTACATTGCCGTAGGCCGGATTTTCCCGGATCAGCTCCTGATAAGCTTCTCTGGAAAGATTTTTCGGATTCACAAGCCCTTTTCTTTTCTCCACAAAATGCTTTTTCTTCTTTGCACACAAATATCCGGTTACAAGTTCTGCCACCAGTTCTCCGATTGCCGGTGCACTGGTAAGTCCCGGCGATTCGATTCCAGCACAGTCAAAAAATCCCTCTGCATCTTCCACTTCCCGAATGATAAATTCATGTCCGTCCTCATGGGCTCTCAGCCCTGCAAAAGAAGTAATCACCTGGCGAAGCGGCAGTTTTGGAACACTTCGCATTGCTTTCTGTGCCACTTCATCCAGACCTGTTTTTGTGGTATTCGTTCCTTCTTTTTCCTCAATATCCACAGCCGTTGGACCCACCAGGAGATTGCCGTGAGTAGTAGGTGTCACCAGGACTCCTTTCCCGTATGCTCCCGGTATCTGAAAGATCGTATGGTGTACGGTTGTGCCCGCTTTTTTGTCCAGCAGATAATACTCTCCCTTCCGTGGTGTAATACGGATCTTTTTTTCACTGACCATATTGTGAAAAACATCCGCATAAACACCCGCTGCATTTACCACACAACGGGTCTCATATGTTTTCTCTCCGGCATGGATCCGATATCCGCCTTCCGTCTTTTCTATCTGCTCCACCGCCGTATCAAAATAAAATTCTGCTCCGTTTTGACAGGCATTTTCCGCAAGAGCCAGATTCAGTTCAAAAGGACACACGATACCACCGGTCGGTGCATACAGTGCAGCATATACTTCTTTGGAAAGATCCGGTTCCATCCGGCGTACTTCTTCGCCGGAAAGAATCTGAAGTCTTTTTACCCCATTTTCTTCACCCTGTTTTTTCAGTTTTTCCAGGCGTTCCATTTCATCTTTTGCAAAACATAACACCAGAGAACCGTTCCTCTCGAAAGGAATATCCAGATCTTCTGTCAGTTGTTCCATCATCTGATTCCCCCGTACATTCATCTTTGCCATCAGACTGCCGGGACGGGCATCAAATCCGGCATGAACGATCCCGCTGTTCGCTTTGGATGTTCCACAACATACATCCTCTTCTTTTTCCAGTACTCCCACTTTCAGATCATACCTGGATAATTCCCGGGCAGCTGCACTTCCGCTTACACCGGCTCCTATAACGATTACATCATACATACTTTTTCCTCCTGTAACTCAATAAAAAAGACAGACAGAAAAGCACCCGTCACCGGATGTTTTTCCTGCCTGTCTCTGTTCTCTGCAAGTTCTTATTTGATTGTTTACTTGTAACTGTTCAGTGCCTTCACAGTTACGAGCCAAAATGCATTTAAAATCACCTTCGGTGATGGCATTTTGGCTTGTATGTCTCGGGATTTTGGCATATTCATGCCAAAACACCTCGCGGTACAATGGCTACTGAATAGTTACGTTTACTTTACCTTGACTGCTGTCGTTCTCAGTCTTCTTCTTTTGCCCAGTCAAATGAATAACGGACCGCCTTTATCCATCCCTTCATCCGTTTTTCCTGTTCTTCCACAGTAATCTCCGGTTCAAAGGTACGGTCGATAGACCAATTGGCTCTTACCTCTTCCTGATCCCTCCAATATCCCACAGCCAGTCCCGCAAGATACGCGGCACCCATCGCTGTTGTCTCCACACAGGACGGACGTTTTACCGGAGCTTGGATCATATCTGCCTGGGTCTGCATCAGAAAATCATTGGCACTAGCTCCGCCATCTACTTTCAACCCGTTCAGCCGGATCCCCGCATCTGCTTCCATAGCTTTGATGACATCATGTGCCTGATAAGCTATTGATTCCAGAGTTGCCCGGATAATATGGTATTTGTTGACTCCACGGGTCAGACCTACAATGGTTCCTCTGGCATACTGATCCCAGTACGGTGCGCCCAGTCCGGTAAATGCCGGAACCACATAGCAGCCGTGGGTATCTTTTACTTTCTTAGCCATATACTCGGAGTCTGCCGCGGAATCAATCACCCGCAGTTCATCGCGCAGCCACTGTATCGCAGCTCCAGCCACAAAAATGGATCCTTCCAGTGCATAATAAACTTTCCCATTGATTCCCCAGGCGATGGTTGTAACCAGCCCATTTTCCGAAAATACCGGCTCTTCTCCGGTGTTCATCAACAAGAAACAACCGGTTCCATAGGTGTTTTTTGCATCTCCCGGTGTAAAACAGGTCTGTCCGAACAATGCAGACTGCTGGTCTCCTGCCACTCCACCGATGGGAATCTTTCCTCCAAAAAATGCCGGATCCGCGCAACCGTATACACAGCTTGACGGCATCGGTTTTGGAAGCATACATCTTGGAATATTCAATTCTTTCAAAATATCTTCATCCCAGTCCAGAGTATTGATATTGAACAACAAGGTACGGGATGCGTTGGAATAATCTGTCACATGAACAGCTCCCTTTGTCAATTTCCAGATCAGCCACGTCTCCACTGTTCCGAATAACAGATCTCCTTTTTCTGCTTTTTCCCGTGCACCCGGTACATTATCAAGGATCCATTTTACCTTTGTACCGGCAAAATATGCATCTATGATCAAACCGGTTTTTTTACGAAAAACTTCTGTCAGTCCTTTTTCTTTCAGAGAGTCACAGTACTCTGAAGTTCTGCGGCACTGCCAGACAATCGCCCGGTACACCGGTTCTCCGGTATGACGATCCCACACGATAGCAGTTTCTCTCTGATTCGTGATCCCAATAGCTGCGATATCTTCCGCTGATGCTCCAATCTTTGACATAGCCTCCACCGCTACCCCAAGCTGAGTGGACCAGATTTCACTGGCATCATGCTCTACCCAGCCCGGCTTGGGAAAATACTGGGTAAATTCTCTCTGTGCCACACTGCACATTTTTCCCTTTTCGTCAAACAGGATGCAGCGGTTGCTGGTTGTTCCTGCATCCAGTGCCATTACATATTTTGCCATTCTTTCCTCCCAAAACATTTCAAAAGAAAAAGAGCAAACGAAACCAAAGCGGCGCGCGCCGCCAGGTAAGCTCGCTCTTTTCTCCTGCTTCATTATATTCATGGTCTGCATACCATACTTTTGTATATATAGTACCATATACTATCTTTTTGAGCAATATTTTTTGTTATTTTTTAACTACTCAATAACGCTCTCAATCAAACTGATAATGCCGGATGATCACCTGTAAGCTTTCACGTCCCTGATACATATTGATATCCGGGTAGTATACGATAGAAATTTTCCGTTTTCCTCTCCCTTCTTCCGCAAATTCATCTCCATTCCCGAAGTACACACCGTCCATCGGATATCCGTTTTCATCCGTCAGACGCATCTTTACCACGTTCCGGTTCTTCCCGAACACACGCATCTGGCTGATCCACAGATTTTTCTGTGCAAACAGTGGTTTCTCATTTCCTTTTCCGAAGGGTTCGAGCAGTGACAGTTCCTGCACCAGATCTTTTCGGATATAATGAATTGGCATCGGCACATCAATCGTCACCTTTTCCACAAGATCTTCTTCTGTCAGTCCTGATTGTTCATTAAGTTTTCTTCGGAAACGTTCCACATTTTCTTCTTCCAGTGAGAGACCTGCTGCCATCGGATGTCCACCGAACTTTGTCAGATATTCTTTGCACTCGCAGAGTTTTTCATACATCGAATACGATTCGATCGACCGTCCGGAACCTTTGACACCCTCTTCTCCTCTTGTCAGCACGAAGGAGGGTTTATGGTATCTCTCCCGCAGCCGCCCGGCAATAATGCCCGCCAGACTCTCATGACATTCCGGAAGAAAGACTACCAGAACCGTATCTTCCATCATAGATGTGGATTCCACCTGCTCGATGGCTTTTTCCAGTCCCTGTGCCGTCATCTCCTTACGGCTCTCATTCAGATTTTTCAGGTCACCTGCCAGTACGGCCGCTTCCTCTCTGCTATCTGCCAGCAACAGCTGTAATGCCCGTTTTGCCGTATCCAGTCGTCCGGAAGCATTCAGACACGGACCAAGAATGAATCCGATATGGTACGGGCTGATATTCTCCGGTTCCAGATTATTTACCCGGATCAACTCCTGCAGACCAAGGTTCGTGGTGTGATGAAGCCTTTGCAATCCTTCTTTCACCAGAATCCGGTTTTCATCCTGCAGATCCATCACATCACCGATTGTAGCGATTCCTGCAAATGGAAGCATTTTGTCCACCAGATCCACTTCCGGTGCCATTTTTTCATATAACGCTTCCATCACTTTCATTGCAACTACTGCACCGCAGAGTCCTGCAAAAGGATAGGAACAGGCCTTCTGTTTTGGATTGACTATGGCATCTGCAGGTGGCAGAATCTCCTTTCTTCCCCCTTCCAGATCTTCAAACGGCACCTCATGATGATCTGTCACGATCACGGTCATTCCCAGATCTTTTGCTTTCCGTATCTGCGTCACTGCAGCGATTCCATTATCACAGGTAATAATCGTATCTCTCCCCTCCTGCCAGGCCTGTTCAATCAGATGTTCATTGATTCCATATCCGTCTGTGATCCTGTTTGGAATCATCATATCCACATCACATCCAAGCCCCCGGAGACTCTCCAGTAAAATATATGTAGACATTACTCCGTCAATATCATAATCTCCGATGATCCGGATCCTGTTTCTGTTTTCTATTTTCTCCTGCAGGATAGCCACTGCCTTTTCCATATCTTTCAACAGCCAGGGACTGTAAAAATCTTTCCGGCTTCCGTGAAGATATTTCTCAATTGCTTTCTCCCCGATCACATCACGGTTGCGGATAATCCTCGCTGTAACCTGATCAATGCCAAACCGTTCTCCGATCCCTTTAAAATCAGCCCGCTTAGCTGCTACCATCCATTTTTCCATGTTGTCTGCTCCTCATCTTAGCTGTGATTGAAAAAAGCTGCTGCATCGCTGCAACAGCTTTTTGATTACCCATCTCTTCTACTTTGTACTTTTTCCTGATTTCGTTTTCATGACATACCACAGAGCACCGGTGATACATACAGAAGAGTAAGCACCACATACGATACCTACCATGATCGGAAGTGCGAATTCACGGATAGAAGATACACCCATAACAAATACTACAAATATGGTAATAAATGTAGTGAAGGATGTATAAATACTTCTGGTCAATGTCTGAGTAATACTCATATTTACCAGTTCTTTCAGATCCGCTTTCTTGCCGGCACTCTTCAGATTCTCACGGATACGGTCGAAAATAACGATGGTCGCGTTGATAGAATAACCAACTATCGTCAGCATGCAGGCAATAAAGGTATTACCTACAGAGATTCTTGACAGTGCATAGAATGCAAGTACTACCATTACATCATGTAACAGTGCCAGAACCGCACTGGATGCAAAACGTACATCTTTGAAACGGAACCAGATATACAGCAGCATACAGATCGTAGCGATCAGGACTGCCACAATCGCATCTCTTCTCATCTCAGAACTTACCGTAGAGGAAATACTCTCTGCGGTGATCTTGCTGTCATCCACACCAAAGCTGTCTACCAGTTTCTGGTTCAGTTCTTCTCTCTCATCCAGGCTCAGAGATCTTGTCTTAATGATAACCGCATTGCTGTCAGCGACTTTGGATATCTGAATATTTGCATCACCGGTTACTTCCTGTACTACCGGTTTTACCTGGCTGTCAAGGTCATCGATAGACATGTCATCATTGAAAGTTACGTTCGTAGACGTACCACCCATGAACTCCAGGCTGTAGTTCAATGCTTTTCCGTCTTTTGCATGGAACACGCCCATTCCAACCGGCACAAGCAGAATCAGGATAACAGAAATCGTAAAGAATAATTTTCTCTTTCCGAGGAAATCGATGGTTTTTCTTTCTTTCTGTTTTCCGTAGAACTTTTCATCCCGAAGTCCCACTGCATAGAATGCGTTCACCAGCAGTCTGGAAATTACCAGTGCGGTAAACATGGAAAGAACGATACCAAGAGCCAGTGTCATGGCAAATCCTTTGACACTTCCGCTTCCCATTGCTCCCAGAACAGCGGCTGCGATCAGAGTTGTGATGTTACCGTCCACAATGGCGGACATAGCTTTCTGGAAACCGATCTTAATGGCGCTTCTTACACTCTTACCTGCTGCAATTTCCTCACGGATACGTGCATAGATAATAACGTTTGCATCCACCGCCATACCGATGGAAAGAATGATACCTGCGATACCCGGAAGGGTCAGCGTCAGGTCAAAAGCATTCAGCATTACCAGTTCCAGTCCGGTATAGATAGCCAATGACAAAGCAGCTACCACACCCGGCAGAGCGTAAACGATAATCATAAAGATTCCAACCAGTACCAGACCGATGGCACCGGCGATCAGGCTTGTCTTGATTGCCTGCTGTCCCAGCTGTGCACCTACCACGTTAGAACGAAGTTCTTCCAGTTCCAGTTTCAGGGAACCGATACGGATAATAGATGCCAGTTCTTTTGCTTCTTCGATGGACTGCTGTCCGCTGATCTGTGCTTTACCGTCAGAGATCACACTTTGTACAACCGGTGAACTGATAGTTTCTCCGTCATATACGATAGAGATTCTTTTTTTCAGGTTTGCTGCAGTTGCCTCTGCGAATTTTGTGGTACCGTCTTTGGTCAGTGTCAGTTCTACGACATACTGTTTGCTTCCGGTTGTCTGATCTTCTGTGACACCGCCGTCTGCACCTGCGATATCGCTTCCGTCCAGAACTACGTTGCCGCTTTCATCCTGGAATTCCAGAGATCCTGGTTTACCAAGATCTTCCAGAATCTTATTTGCATCGGTTACACCAGGAATCTCTACGGTGATACGGTCATCACCTTCCTGATATACCTGTGCTTCTTCACTGTAGTCTTCCACACGTTTCTGAAGTTTATAGACGGTATCATCCATATCTTCCTGAGACGGATCGTCTCCTTTTGCCTGGTATGTGATACTTACACCACCGGACAGATCCAGACCGGTCTTGATATTTTTTGCAGACCCGGTTCCGGTCGGGCCGAATCCCACAGCGGTTGTAAAGGCTAACAGACCAATCAGAACCACTGTAAGAATCAGCACAAGAACTCCCTGTTTTTTCTTCATCTTCTTATACCTCTTCTTCTGCCATAGCAGCTTTTATCATGATTGCACACTCTACGCGCTTACGTTCCAGCTCGCAGCCCACTTCGTAAACATCATCGATTTTCCCTTTGAAGTTATAGGAGTTTGCCGCACAGCCGCCACTGCAGTAGAATCGTGCAAAACATTTCTTACATGCCTCTTTTGCATAGACGTTGCAATTTTTAAAATCTTTACAGATTGCAGGTTTTGTGATTCCCTCGTCCACATTACCAAGAAGGAAATCTTCGTTTCCTACAAACTGATGGCACGGATACAGGTCTCCCCATGGGGTAACTGCCAGATACTCTGTTCCTGACCCACATCCGGACAGACGTTTGTATACACAAGGACCTCCGGTCAGATCAAGCATAAAGTGGAAGAAGTTAAATCCGTTTCCTTCTTTATTTCGTTTGATCATCTCTTTTGCCAGGGTATCATATTCTTCAAACAATTTCGGAAGGTCTTCCGGCTGCAGTGCATAGTCCGCATCCGAAGGTGCTACAACCGGCTCTACAGATATCTGTTTGAATCCCAGATCTGCCAGGTTCAGTACATCCTTGGAAAAGTCAAGATTATAATGGGTAAATGTACCGCGGGCATAATATTTGTCCTGGTTACGGCTCTCTGCCCATTTCTGGAACTTCGGAACTACCAGGTCATAGCTTCCGGCACCTTTGCGGAACGGACGCATATGATCGTGGACTTCTTTTCGTCCGTCGATACTCATAACCACATTGCCCATCTCTTTGTTACAAAACTCCATCACTTCATCGTTAACCAGAACACCATTGGTGGTCAGGGTAAAACGAAAGTTTTTATTATGTATCTTTTCCTGCTCTCTTCCGTAAGCTACCAGGTCTTTGACAACCTGCCAGTTCATCAGAGGTTCCCCTCCGAAAAAGTCTACTTCCAGATTTCTCCTGCTTCCGGAGTTGGCAATCAGAAAATCCAGTGCTTTCTTTCCTACTTCGTAGGACATCAGTGCACGTCTTCCATGATATTCTCCTTCTTCCGCAAAGCAGTACTTACAGGCCAGATTACAGTCGTGGGCAATATGCAGGCACAGTGCTTTGACTACAGTTGGCCGTTCTTTAAAATGTTCTATCGCATTTTCATAAATGTCCTCGGTAAACAGCATTCCCGCATCGGTCAGTTCCTGAATCTCTTTAAGAGCTGTCTTCAGGTCTTCTCCGGAATAAGAAGCCGACAGTTTTTCTGTCACTTCTTCGTTGGAACATCCCTGATCCAGCAGGGCGATACAGTCATATACAATATCGTCCACCACATGAACGGATCCGCTATTTACATCCAGAACAATTGCGTATCCATTACTTTTATACTGATGAATCACTTATTTGTTCTCCTTCTTCTTTTCTTGAGCAGCAGCATCTTCTGCTTCGATATACAATATAATCATAATTAATCCACCGGATCAATTCTTAATATGCTATGTAACAAAAAGCAAGCAGCGGCTTTTGAACCGCTGCCTGTATGTTCCAAGCATCATAGAGCCTGCTGATTTCTTATTTTGTGTTTTCGCAGCTCTGATTTCCTACTGTACAAGAAGTCTTGCAAGCAGACTGGCAGGATGTCTGACATTCACCACATCCACCTTTTTTCATTGTGTTCTGTAAACTTTTTGTATTTAAAGTTTTAATATGTTTCATTTTGCTTCCTCCTTATGTTATTACTTCTTGCATTATAGCATATGTTCTTTCATTTTCAAAGAGTTTTTTTCGCAACTTCCGGCTATTTTCACGATCTGCCACTGTTTTCAGGCTCCCGTCACCATTGCTCCCAAAGTTGACGACCCTGCACAGATAAGAAGTGTAAGAAATGCACCTTTTACCCCCGATCCCGTACCTGCACCGGAAAAGATGGTAAGCAGCATCAGAATACCCCAGTATATACTGCCAAGTATCATTCCCCACAGATATCTTTTTCTTTCTGCTGTTTTTCCCATATAAATTCCTCCCGATAATCCGGATAGAATATAAACAGCCAGAATACCAGCGGACACTTTTCTCTCAT
>OGWX01001939.1_pt1 | contig 13012 bp, 10 predicted proteins | sample 1576151 | NCBI WGS metagenome assembly OGWX01 (sample SAMEA3541591, study PRJEB24748) | human gut metagenome | biome: human gut; feature: human-associated habitat; material: faeces | place: China | collected 2012
TGGTGTGGATGTTGATGACCCGGGCGTGGATGCCCTCGGCAGCCAGCTGCTCGGCAGCCAGACGGGCCTCGTTGACCATCAGACCGGTGGCGATGATGGCAATGTCGCTGCCCTCGGTGATCTGCTCGCCCTTGCCCAGCTCAAAGTGGTAGGTGGCCTCATCGTGGAACACAGGCACAGCCAGACGGCCAAAGCGCAGGTAAACAGGGCCCTGCATGGCGTAAGCGGCACGCACAGCGGCGCGGGCCTCCACATCGTCTGCGGGGCAGATCACGGTCATGCCGGGCAGGCTGCGCATCAGGGCAAAGTCCTCGCAGCACTGGTGGGAAGCACCGTCCTCGCCCACAGAGATGCCGCCGTGGGTGGCACCGATCTTGACGTTCAGGCGGGGGTAGGCGATCGAGTTGCGGATCTGCTCAAAGGCACGGCCTGCGGCAAACATGGCAAAGCTGGAAACAAAGGGAACATAACCCATGGTGGCCAGACCTGCGGCCACGCCCATCATGTTGCCCTCGGCAATGCCGCAGTCGAAGTGACGGTCCGGGTACGCCTTACGGAACATGCCGGTCTTGGTGGCGGCAGCCAGGTCAGCGTCCAGCACCACCAGGTCGTCGTGGCCCTCGGCGGCCAGCTCTTTCAGGGTGTTGCCGTAGCTGTCACGGGTAGCGATCTTCTTCACTTCTGCCATCTTACTTGTCCTCCTCTTCCAGCGCGGCGTAAGCTGCATTCAGCTCCTGCATGGCCTGTGCGTATTCCTCATCGTTGGGCCCCTTGCCGTGCCAGTCAACGGAGTTCTCCATAAAGGAAACGCCCTTGCCCTTGAGGGTATCCAGAATGATGCAGGTGGGCTTGTCGTTCTCGGCGCGGAAAGCGGCGATGGCGCTCTCAATGGCATCAAAATCGTGGCCGTTGATGGTCAGCACGTTGAAGTTGAAGGCCTTCAGTTTCTCCTCCAGCGGGGCGCTGTTCATCACGGTCTCGGTGGTGCCGTCGATCTGCAGATGGTTGCGGTCCAGCATAACGCAGAGGTTGGACAGGCCGTAGTGAGAAGCAAACATAAAGGCCTCCCAGCACTCGCCCTCTTCCACCTCGCCGTCACCCAGGATGGTGTAAACATTGATGGGCTTACCGGCGTGCTTGGCACCCAGTGCCATGCCGCAGGCGGCGCTCACGCCCTGACCCAGACTGCCGGTGGACATATCCACGCCCGGCACACTGTTCATGTTGGGGTGGCCCTGCAGGTAGCTGCCGATCTTGCGCAGGGTCTTGAGGTCCTCCACCGGGAAGAACCCACGCTCAGCCAGCGCGGCGTACAGCGCCGGGGCCGCATGGCCCTTGGAGAGCACCAGACGGTCGCGGTCAGGGTTCTTGGGATCCTTCGGATCCACCTTCATCTCTACGAAATAGAGGTACGCCAGCACCTCGGCGATATCCAGGCTACCGCCCGGATGGCCGCACTTGGCGCTGTGAGTGCCCTCGATCACGCCCATGCGGATGTGGCAGGCGTGTTTTGCCAGGGTAAGCTTTTCTGCATTTGTCATCTTTGGTCCTCCCGTATGAACCTCAGCGTTTGCATCGGATATGGTACGCACCCGGGCCGTACGCCCCGATGCGCTATTTCTCAAGTCTATATTATCTATTCTATGCAAAAACGTCAAGGTTCTTTCGTCAAAATGTACATCCCTTGGCAAAATCGCTTGTAAATGTTCCCGTTTTTGTTGAAAATGCAGGTTCATTTTGCCCCCGCAAAACATTTTTGCAGCTTTTGGCCGGCTTGCTTTCTGCTGCCGAATTGAATGCAGCCTCCGACAATGGTTATTCTCACACCAATGTCTGTAACAGTACGTTTGCAGAAGGCCCCGGTGAAGATTCCTTTTATTACATCTACAAATTTCAAAAATCCGCAAACACCGCCCTGTAACCATCCTTATCCGCTGAGCTTGACAAGGCGGCTTTGCATCTGCTATACTTTTTGCACAATTCCCGGCTGAAGCCGGGGCTTTGCGGGCCGAAGCCCGTGTTTCTCCCCGCAAACATTATTTTGAAACAGACACCATGAAGGGGTCTGCCGCTGGCGCGCGTGCTGGCGGCAGGCCCTTTTTGTCTGTGCATTTTCAGGAGGAATCATTGATGAATACCAAGACCCGTTCCGCGACCCGTGATCTGGTGCTGGCCGCACTGTTTCTGGCACTGGCTTTCGTGCTGCCCATGATCACCGGCCATCTGCCTCAGATCGGCAATATGCTCTGCCCCATGCACTTCCCGGTGCTGCTGGCAGGCTTTGTACTGGGCGGCCCCTGGGGCCTGGCACTGGGCTTTGCCGCCCCGCTGCTCCGCTCGGTGCTGTTCGGGATGCCCCCGATGTACCCCATTGCCATCGCCATGGCCTTTGAGCTGGCCACATACGGCGCTGTGGCCGGTTTCATGTACCGCAAGGTGCAGCACACCCTGCCCATGATCTACGCCACCCTTGTTACCTCGATGGTGGCAGGCCGCCTTGTCTGGGGTGCAGTGCGCTTTGTGCTGGCCGGTCTGTCCGGCTCCAGCTTCCCGTTCAGCGCGTTCCTGTCCGGTGCGGTGCTCACTGCCGTGCCCGGCATCGTGGCGCAGCTCATCCTCATTCCGCTGATCGTGGCCGCGCTGCAGAAAGCAAAGCTGACGGCTTAACCCCCCTGCGCTGACCGAACCCACACAGCAAAAAAGCCCGGAACCGTACCTGCTATGGCGGCAGGTGGTTCCGGGCTTTTCAGTTCATATTACAGTGTGGCAGCAGCTGTAACAAAAAAGAAGGAGAATCTTCAACCGGCAAATTGGAGAAGATCAGCCGGCAAAGCTTGCATTGACAGCGCGGCGGTTGCTCCGGTTGACAAAGTTCATCTTTGCGCTCTCGAGCAGGCTTGCAAAAGCCAGGCCAATGCCGCAGTTATCGGACACGCCCTCGGTGACAGTCAGGTAAGCGTCCATCATAGTGTTGTCCAGAATAGCAGTGTTCTTGTTCATCATAATAAATATCCTCCGTATATCGGTAAATGTCATTGTGTTTTTTGGCAGGGCCTCTATCTCCCTGCATCCTCAGAGCGGAACCTTTCAGAACCCTTCGTTCTTTTGTTCCCCTCTCTGAGGATGGCCATATTATGCCACTCAATTATGAAATCGTTTTATAAATTCTATGAACAAATTATGAATTTAGTGATACATTTTTAACGTTCTTTCGTTCTTTGCGCAACTAGCACAAAACGTTTTTTATGAAAAATAAAGTTCTTGTATACATGGACGATTGAAACCTTGTTTGGAAAGTTTTTTCAGATTTTCTCTCCGTTTTGCCCAGAATTTCTTCTGCAAAAGGGGATACTCTCATGCAAAATCCGTCAGAATCCGTCAATTTCCAACAGGACGAGGGCTTTCCTGTGCAAAATGCCCAGAAAAAAGTTCCAGACAAAAAAGGCCGCTGTGCCAGCAGCACAGCAGCCTTTGAAAAGCCATTTCAGTTTTGCATCACTTGCACAGGAACGCCGGCAGGGGCTTGCCCTCCCTGCGCCACTGGTGATATTCCGCAGTGGCGGCAAATTCCACGTCACCGGCGGAGTTCAGGGCAGTTTCCACGGAATCCTGCACCACGCCAATGATAAAGCCGACACCGACCATCTGCATGGCGATATCATTGGAGATGCCAAACAGGGAGCAGGCCATGGGGATCAGCAGCAGGGAGCCGCCAGCCACGCCGGAAGCGCCGCAGGCACCCAGAGCGCTCATCACCGAAAGAAGGATGGCGGCGGGCAGGGACACCTGAATGCCCAGCGTATTGGCCGCAGCCAGCGTCATAATGGTAATGGTGATGGCGGCACCATCCATATTGATGGTAGCGCCCAGGGGGATGGAGACGGAATACATATCCTTATCCAGCCCCAGCTTTTCGCACAGATCCATATTGACCGGGATGTTGGCGGCAGAGCTGCGGGTGAAGAAGGCGGTCAGGCCGGATTCACGCAGGCAGCGGAACACCAGCGGATACGGGTTGCAGTGCAGATACACAAAGATGATAAAGGGCGAGACGACCAGTGCCATAAAGAGCATGGTGCCCACCAGCAGGAGCAGCAGCCTGCCGTACTGGGTAAAGATGGACAGGCCGTTGCTGGACACGTTGGTGTACACAAGGCCCATGATGCCGAAGGGTGCCAGATTGATGATCCAGCGGACGATCTGGGAGACTGCATCCGCGGTGTTTGCCAGGAACAGCTTGGTGCTGTCCGCGCCGTACTTCTTCATAGCCAGACCGAACAGGCAGGCCCAGAACAGGATGCCGATGTAATTGCCGTTCAGCAGGGCGCTGACGGGGTTTGCCACAAAGTTGGTGAGCAGGGTGTTCATCACCTCGCCCAGACCCTGGGGCACCACCTCGGATTCTGCCGCCTCAGCCAGAACGACGGTCTGAGGGAACAGGAAGCTGGTCACCACCGCAATGGCGGCGGCCAGGAAGGTGGTGAGCATGTACAGCCAGATGACCGTGCCAAAGCGCCGGTCCAGCCTGGACGTGCCCTGCGCCAGCGCACTGGCCACGATAACGAACACCAGCACCGGGGCAATGCCCTTCAGGGCACCCACGAACAGGCTGCCGAACTCTTCCACCCAGCCCGCACCGGGCACCGCCAGTGCCAGCACCGCACCGACCGCAAGGCCGATGACGATGCGCAGGATCAGGCTGGTGGCGTTGTACCTTGCCGCAACCGCTTTCAACGTTTTCATAACTTTTCCACTCCCCTATCCAGATTGTGCGCCCATGGCGTACAGTTTTCCCATTCCTCTACACGGAATAAATATGATTATACGCCCTGCAGGCCGAAAAGTCAAAGATTTTTCCCGTTTTTTTGGTTTTTATTTCAACGTGTACTGACAGGAGCTTTTTCACTGTCCGCACACAGAATACAGTTTCACAAAAAGAGACCGCACCCCGTGTGTTTCGGGATGCGGTCTGTTCCTGTTTTAGTCGAGATAGGACACCTTGCCGGGCACAAAGCCCTGAATGCCCATGCCGGGCGCGTCGGAGACGGTGATGTTCTTTTCGTCAAACACGGCACCGCCGAGGATGTGGTCCTCGCTGCAGAGCACCGGGCCGTCGAGATCGATCTTGGTGATGATCTTCTTGGCGCAGGCCAGCTCCACAGCGGCGTTGACGGAGATCTTTGCTTCCAGCATACAGCCGATCATGCACTCCACGCCGTACACCTCAGCAGCGGCGGCAATGCGCAGGGCATTGGTGATGCCGCCGCACTTCATCAGCTTGATGTTCACCAGGTCGGCCGCGCCGGTCTGCATGATCCGCAGGGCATCTGCCGGGCTGAACACGCTCTCGTCGGCCAGCACGGGCACATCGGCATGGCGGGTGACATACTGCATCCCCTCAAGGTCTGCGGCGGGCACGGGCTGCTCCACGAACTCAATGTCCAGCCCCTTCTCCTGCATCTGGTTCAGGATGCGGACCGCCTGCTTGGCGTTCCAGGCCTGGTTGGCATCGATGCGGAGCTTGATGTCCCGGCCCACGGCCTGCCGCACCGCGGCAAGGCGGGCCACATCCAGCTCAGGGTCAATGCCTACCTTGACCTTCAGGCAGTCGTAGCCGCGCTGGACGGCGGTGCGGGCATCCCGGGCCATCTCCTCCGGCGGGTTGACGCTGATGGTGATATCGGTCACGATGTTCCTGCGGGCACCGCCCAGCATCCGGTAGACAGGGGCGCTGTACTTCTGGCCCAGCAGATCCCACAGGGCCATATCCACAGCGGCCTTGGCGCTGGTGTTGTGGACAAGCGCCTTCTGCACGGCGGCGGTCAGATCCTCGAACTCATCAAGGTCACGGCCCAGCAGGGCAGGGGCGATATGATCCCGAATGGCACCAAGGATGGCCCCGGTGGTGTCGCCGGTGATAACACCGGTCGGGGGTGCTTCGCCGTAGCCCACCGCACCGGTATCGGTGTGGAGCTCCACGATAACATCCTCAACGCTGTTCACAGTGCGCAGTGCCGTCTTGAACGGCACCCGCAGCGGGGTGGAAATGCGGCCCAGCCGCACCTGTGTGATCTTCATAGTCCCGTCCTCCTTCTTATTCCAGCGGCAGGTTTGCCAGCTTGACAATGGCGTTTGCAATGATCTGGGCGTTCTGCACCAGACGTTCCAGATCGATGCATTCATCGGGCTGATGCTCTCTGACCGGGTCGCCCGCGAACAGGGGGCCAAAGGCCACCACGTTGGGCAGCATCTTGGCGTAGGTGCCGCCGCCGATGCACTTGGGCGGGGCATTGTCGCCGGTAGCATCCCGGTAAACCTCCAGCAGGGCGCTGACCAGCGGGGTCTCGGCAGGGTAGTAGAGCTTTTCCTTGTGCACCTGCCCATCCAGCGCCCAGCCTGCGGCCTCAAAGGCGGCCTGCACAGCGGGCTGGCAGTCCGCCCGTTCCATGGTCACGGGATAGCGGTAGTTCAGCTTGACCCACAGATGCTGCGCGTCGCCCTCGATCAGCCCCCAGTTGCAGCTCATGGGGCCGGAGAGCGCGTCCTCCAGCCGGTGGCCCAGCAGGCGCTCGCCGTAGGGGTCGGTGCCCAGCTTCTCGGCCAGAAAGTGCACGGCCTGTTTTGCATCCCCCTCCAGCGGCAGCCGGTCAAGGTAGCACACCAGCCGCCCAATGGCGTTTTCGCCCTGCTCCGGGTGGCTGCCGTGGGCCGAAACGCCCACCGCTTCCACCTGATAGCCGCCGGGGACGGCTGTCACGGTGATGTGCTCCGCATCCGGCAGGGAGGCCCCCGCCGGGGCGGTCAGCACAGCGCAGGCGTAGTCCGGCACCACATTGCCGGCCACGCCGCCCTGCACCCTGCTCAGCTGCCAGGCACCGGTCTGGTGCAGCTGCACGGCATAGCTCTCGTTCAGGATGCCCTTTTCGCCGTTGATGAGCGGATACTCGCCGTCCGGGGTGAAGCCCAGCACCGGGATCTCCCCGCCGTGGGCCTTGTAGTACAGCACGTCCCGGTCGTTGGTCTCCTCGTTCAGGCCGAACAGCAGCCGGACACGGCGGTTGAGCGGGATGCCCAGATCCCGGATGGCCTTCAGCGCAAACAGGCTGGCCACCACCGGGCCTTTGTCGTCAATGGACCCCCGGCCATACAGCCTGCCGCCCTCGATCTCGGCGGCGTAGGGCGGGTGATGCCAGCCCTCGCCCTCGGGCACCACGTCCAGATGCCCCAGCACCGCCACCATCTCGTCCCCGGTGCCGATCTCGCACCAGCCGATGTACCGATCCATGTCGGTGGTCTCAAAGCCCAGCTCATGGCAGAGGGTCAGCGCCTCGGCAAAGCAGGCATCCACCTCCTCGCCAAAGGGCTTGCCCGGCAGCGGGTCGGCCTCCACACTGCGCCTGCGCACCAGCCGCTGGAGCGCCGCCACCATCTGGGGCCGCAGCGCCGCCACGGCCTCGTTCAGTTTTTTGTCCATACGTTCCACCCCTTTTGTGATTCATTTCACAGCTTGTATTATAGAACGATTGCCCCCGCTCCACAAGCCCCCAGTTCCACGAAAAAACGCCCCCGCACACTTCATCAGAAGTATCCGGGAGCGCTCGGTCACAATCGTCAGGAGATGCCGCCACCTCAGCATTCTGATTTTTCTTTTTTTTTTTTTAATTTTTTTTGAAAAAGGGTGAAAGGATTTCGCGCGGCGTGTATTTAAGGAAGTAAGAGCATCCATTTTTGCCGGAGCTCCACTTCCGGCCCAAAGAAAGTGAGGGACCCCCTATGAAGAAACGACTTATCAGCCTTCTGGTGGCGCTGTGCATGGCGGTAACGCTCCTGCCTGTGTCGGCAATCACAGCATGGGCGGAGGAAGGCGGCTCCAACTTGAAACCTTTGCGATTTAGGCAAGGTTTACCGGTTCTCGATGATATAACTCCTACAACCGATTCCCAAAATCACCAAATTTATACCGGTGATGGCTGGAGCTATGATGCTACGGCTAAAGTTTTGACCATCGCCCCCAAAAGCCCTACTACCTATGATTTGACAAGCATCCGTCATGATCCAAGCAGTATTTTATGTTCTGCCATCATAGGGGAAAACGCAACGATTGTAAATGGTTATTTTGGGGACATCGATAATCCTGGTCCCAGTATTACCAATTATGGCACTATAACGAGTGGCAGTTACTTCATGCCCGTTGTAAATCATGGTACAATTACCGGCGGCACGTTTAGTTCTACCGTTACCAACAATGGCACCATAAAGGGCGGCATTTTTCATAAAAAACCAGAGGAAGGCCAAGTCGCTGACGGCTATACCTTGAAAGTGAATTCCCAGAAAAATGTCAACTATGAGATTCGCTACGCAACAATCAAGGATCTCGGCTCAAGCGGTTATGTCATTCCCAATTCCGACCATGATACCAGCGTCACCATCAAATATACTTTTTCCCGTAGCAGTACAAACAGAGTATTTTCTATTGATGTTACATTCGGAGACACAAACGACACACCTTGTTTGTTAGAAGATTGGGCACCAGGTGCAAGACATTCCGATAAAGGTGATAATGTTTATGTCACTTTTACCGCACCACACGCCCATGCGAGCACCGTTACCCTGAGCATACTGACCCGGCTGGTGATTGACGAAAACGGCTACCCCGTTGGCACCAAGGTCGGCACCCAGGATTACAGCGGCAACGGCTGGAAGTTTGAGAAGAGCAATAAAACGCTGACGCTGGAAAGCGGCAGTTATGATTTCTCCGCACGCCCCCTGAACCCGGATGTCCAGTTGGTGGTTGAACCCGGTGCCAAGCTGACCGGCGGCGCGTTCAAAAACATGCCCACCGTTAAAGGTGCAGGCACATTCAAAAAAGTCATCCTGAACGGAACCGGTTCTATCACAGCGGTCAACGGCCTTGCGTCCGGCGACTGGGGCAACAAACTCTATGCAGTCAAGACCGGGTATAATACCATTACCGCCAGTGAACCCATCCGGGATATCAATCTCAAGGCAATATATGATGATGATGTTGCGGATTTATATCCTACTCAAAGTGACCTTTCCACCATTCTTCTCAATGTTGGATGGCTTGAATATCATGGATATATCGAAGAGAACACAGATATCGTCCTCAACCAAGGGACTTATTCCACCCTTAAAATGGCTGATAATGGCACACCGGTTATAGTCAATGCTCCTTTTGAGGCCGATGCAGGATATTATACCTACTATGGTGACGGTTGGCACATCCAGAAATCATTTGAGGGCATCGGCACACTGTATCTGACCGGCGGAAATACCTACAACTTCCGTTATACAGACCCAGTCAATAAAACCGGCCAGTTGGATGCAGTGATATGTGGCATCTCCAACGAATATGGAATCATTGAGGACGGTATCTTCAACACGACAGTAGCAAATGGTTCGCCTAATGGCGATCCCACTAAAACGCATAAAATTGAGGGCGGCACATTTGCGGCCGGTTTGCTTTATAATGACGGAACGATAACCGGCGGTGCCTTCAACGGAAAAGACAGCATTTTCACCAATGGAACTGTGCTGAGTGGAAATTATCGCTCTGTTACCGTGAATGGTGGAGCCATCGTGAAGGTAAACGACACGTTTCCTCTTGTTTACGATAAGACCACCCATGATTTGGTGCAGAGTTCCGCATGGGATCTGTATTCTTATGCAGGCACTATCCTCACCGTAGAATCCAATGTAGATATTACGAATATCAACGGTCAAAAAATCGGCGATGCATTCAGCAGCTACTACCTGAACGGTGAAACCAACAAAAAAGTGGTACGCTTTGTGATGCCCGACAGCGATGTGGAGTTGAACTCGACCAAAATCGTTGTTCCCGACCCGAAGCCCGAACCCAAACCCGAGCCCGAACCCGAAGCCTCCACCTACACCCTGACGGTGAAGGGCGGCACGTTCACCTACAACGGCGGCGAAGCCATGACCAGCGCCAGCGTGCCGGTGGATGCCGAGGTCAAGGTGACGCTGAACCAGAGCGCCGTGCCCGAGGGCATGGTGTTCGACCTGTGGGCCATGGATGAAGCCAGCCTGCTGGGCAACCCGGCGGTCGCCTACAACCAGGAGAGCTTTACCATCCCGGCAGGCACCGTGGCCAAGGGCAGCACCGTCACCGTGGAGGCCCAGTACCGGGATGCCACCATCGAGAGCGAGCCCAGCATTCTGGGCACTGCCGCCATCATCGGCGTGGCCGGTGCAGGCACGGCGGTCATCGTGTGGCAGGGCTACCGCATCGGCATGGAGCTGTACGAGAAGTATTTCCAGCCCACGCCGGAAGAGGATGCGGTGGTCGAACCCACGCTTGAAAGTCAGATGACAGATCCGATTTCCTGAAAGCGGGCTCACCCTCTCAGTCTCGCTTTGCTCGACAGCTCTCCCAAAGGGAGAGCTCTTGACAAACCGATATAAAAACAGCGCCGCTCCATCGTTTCCGGTGGGGCGGCGCATTTTTGCGGTTCAATCCCGGCGCAAAGGCAGGGTAAGGGACATTTTCTGGTAGGCAATGCGGGGCGTGCCATCCTCCACATGGATGATGCCGCATCTGGTAAAGCCGTTTTCTTCCAGCAGGTGCTGCATGATCTTGTTGTCGGCGTGGGTGTCGGCCCGCAGGCTCTCGCAGTGCTCCAGACACCAGGTGATCACAGCGGCGGCAACGCCGGGGTGCCTGCCCGCCGAAGCCAGCCGGTGGATGGTGCCGTAGGGCAGGGTATCGTTCAGCCACTTGCCATCCTCGATCCGGGCATAGGTGGGGTCCGGGCCAAGGATGAAGGCAAACACGCCCTCCAGCTCGCCGTTGACAAGGTAGAGGAACAGCCGGTTGGAATCAATATCCTCTTCCAGCAGCTCCTGCGGCGGAAAATGATCTCCCCACTGGGTGGGGTTGCCGGAATCCGCCATCGCCTGCCGGGCGCGGGCATAAATTTTCAGGATCGCATCCAGATCTGCACGTCTTGCTCCACGAAACATCTTCATCCAACCTCTCTTCCGGCAGGCCGCTGCCCGCCCTGATCGTTCTGCCTTAATATAACACAAAACGGCCCTCTCCGTCAAAGCCTGCTGCAAAGGCGGAGAGGGTCGTTCACTGATGCGCTTATGTGCGCTGGCTGCGTGCCCGGCGGTACTCCCGGGGGCTCTGGCCATACCGCTCATGGAACAGGCGGTAGAAGTAGCTGGTGTTCTCGTAGCCCACCTGGGTGATGATCTGCTGGATGTTCAGGTCGCTGCGGCGCAGCAGGCGGGCGGCGGTCTCCATCCGGTGCTTCTGCAGCAGCTCCTTATAGGTCTTTCCGGTCTGGGCCCGGACGCACTCGCTGACATACGCCAGCGAAACGCCGTAGCTGCGGGCCACATTGGAAAGGCTTGCTTCGCGGTAATTCTGGGTGATCTCCTGTAATGCCGCCTGGACCAGCGCTTCGCGGCTGACCGCCTCGCCGCGCGTTTCCAGCGGGAAATTCTTGGTCTGTACCATAGCGTAAAACCCTCCGTTGCGGCAGCGGCGGGCGGGGACAGGGGGATGCCGGGCACCCGCCGCAGCCAGTTCATCAGGCTTTCTGGGGAAGCCTTTCTGCCTATAATACGGGCGGGGCACAGAAATAATTGCAAATAGCTCAAATTTTTACAGAAACAAAAGATCAGAACATATTTTCGTTATGATAACGCCCGCTGCGGACGAACTCCACCCACTCGGCCAGATTCACGGCGTGGTCGCCGATGCGCTCCAGGTACTTGATGACCATGAGCAGATCCAGGGCGGCATCCACCTTGCCGGGGTCGGCGGCGATCTCCTGCGCCAGCGTATGCTTGATGGCGTTGAAATCGTAGTCCACCTCATCGTCGGCGGCAATGACCCTGAGGGCAGCCTGCTCATTCTCAGAGGTCAGGGCATTCAGGGCATCCAGGATCATCTTGTGCGCCTTCTGGCCCATCCTGATGGCCTGGCTCACAGCAGGGTCGCCCTCCTTGCGGACAGTGACCAGATGAGGGATGATCTCCGCGATATCGGAGGCATGGTCGCCGATGCGCTCCACATCCGTGACCACCTTCATGGCGGTGGAGATGCGGCGCAGGTCGCCTGCCACCGGCTGCTGGCGGAGCAGCAGGGTCATGCAGCGGTGCTCAATGTCCCGCTCCATGTTGTTGATGCGGCCATCGCCCTGCACCACGGCGGCGGCAGCCCCGGCATCGGCGGTGCAGAGGGCTTCCATTGCAGCTTCCACGGCATCGGCAGCGCTCTGACCCATCTCGGTCAGGGCCGTTTTCAGGGCGGCAAGGTCGTTTTCGTATTGTGTACGGTTGCTCATTGCGTTTTTCTCCTTAGCCGAACCGGCCCGAAATGTAATCCTCGGTGCGCTTATCCTGCGGGGTGCTGAAGATCTGCGCCGTGGGGCCGGCTTCCACCAGCTCGCCCAGCAGGAAGAAGGCGGTGCGGTCGCTGATACGGGCTGCCTGCTGCATGTTATGGGTCACGATGACCACGGTGTAGTTCTTTTTCAGCTCGCTCATCAGCTCCTCCACCTTCATGGTGGAGCCGGGGTCCAGGGCGCTGGTGGGCTCATCCATCAGCAGGACTTCGGGCTTGACAGCCAGGGCGCGGGCAATGCACAGGCGCTGCTGCTGGCCGCCGGAAAGGCCCAGGGCGCTCTTTTTCAGGCGGTCCTTGACCTCGTTCCAGAGGGCGGCACCCTGCAGGGAGCTTTCCACCAGCTCGTCCAGCTCTGCCTTGTTGTGCACACCGTGCAGCCTGGGGCCGTAGGTGATGTTATCGTAGATGCTCATGGGGAAGGGGTTGGCCTTCTGGAACACCATGCCCACCCGGCGGCGCAGCTCGGTGGGCTGCATCTCGCGGGCAAAGATGTCCTGCCCTTTCAGGCGGACATCGCCCTCGATGCGGATCCCGGGCACAAGGTCGTTCATCCGGTTCAGGGTCTTCAGGAAGGTGGACTTGCCGCAGCCGGAGGGGCCGATGAGGGCCGTG
>OGWX01001941.1_pt1 | contig 13004 bp, 13 predicted proteins | sample 1576151 | NCBI WGS metagenome assembly OGWX01 (sample SAMEA3541591, study PRJEB24748) | human gut metagenome | biome: human gut; feature: human-associated habitat; material: faeces | place: China | collected 2012
CCATGGACGGTCCTTCTTCGTTCTCCAGAACATCAACCTTCAGGTTCATAACGTTTGCAATAATCTTCTTCCACAGTGGGCTCTTAGCTCCGCCACCGCAGATCTTGGTTCTCTCAATCTTGATTCCAAGGCCTCTTGCAACTTCCAGGGAATCACGAAGACCAAAGGCAACACCTTCCAGAACAGCCTGTGTCATGTCTGCTCTTGTGCTGTCCATGGACATCCCGAAGAATACACCTCTTGCATCAGGATTATTATGAGGTGAACGTTCTCCCATCAAATATGGAAGGAAGAATACATGATTCTCTCCCAGCTTCTGAATTGGAGCCTGCTCTGCTGCGAAATCCTTTGTCTGAAGAATCTCCTCTGCCCACCATTTGTTACAGGAAGCTGCGCTGAGCATGCATCCCATCAGATGATAGCTTCCATCTGCATGACAAAAAGAATGAAGTGCGTTATTTTCGTCCACACCAAAGTTTTTACTGGAAATAAACACAGTTCCGGATGTTCCAAGAGAAATATTACACTGACCGTCACCAACTGTACCTGTTCCTACAGCAGCTGCCGCATTGTCACCTGCACCTGCAACAACTTTTACATTCTCACTGAATCCAAGTTCTTTCGCAATCTCAGGTTTCAGAGTTCCTACTACTTCCCAACTCTCATACAGTTTCGGAAGCTGCTCTTCTGTGATTCCACAGATCTCCAGCATTTCTTTTGACCAGCAGCGGTTCTTCACATCAAGAAGAAGCATACCGGAAGCATCAGAAACATCTGTACAAAAAGAACCGGACAGACGATATGCCAGATAATCCTTAGGAAGCATAATCTTTACTACCTTCTTAAAGTTCTCAGGCTCATTTTTCTGCATCCAGAGGATCTTCGGTGCTGTGAAGCCTGCGAAAGCAATATTTGCTGTATACTGTGAAAGTTTGTCTTTTCCGATCACTGTATTCAGATATTCTGTCTCTTCGCCTGTACGTCCGTCATTCCAGAGGATTGCAGGACGGATCACATTATCATCCTTGTCAAGTGTTACCAGACCATGCATCTGGCCGCCAAAACCAATTCCTGCTACCTGCGCTCTGTCGATATCCTTTGTCAGCTCTTTCATACCTTCCATACTCTGTGCAAACCAGTCTTCCGGTTTCTGCTCAGACCAGCCCGGATGTGGGAAGAATAAAGGATATTCTCTGGATACGATGTTACAGATTTTTCCTGATTCTTCCATAAGAAGAAGTTTTACAGCGGAAGTACCAAGGTCAATACCAATATAATACATAAGTGCTCTCCTTTTCTATTTCTAATCTAATACATCCCAGAGCAAAGCCCCGGGATGCCTTTAATATAGTGTCAGTTTATTTATTCTGTATTCAGATTCATTCACTTCACATGAACATTAATAATCCGTTTTACTGATTTCTCATTAACCCCATGGATTTTCTGTCGGGTATCTTACACCTGCCGGCTGGTTATATCCAATCTTCTTAACATCCAGTCCAAGGAATTTCACTACCTCATAGAATGCTTTTCCGTAATGTCCAAACATAACTGCTCCATGATGCGGATAGTTGCCCTCGATCAGTACGTGACGGTAGAATCTTCCCATTTCTTTGATTGCGAAAATACCGATACCACCGAATGATCTTGTAGGTACATCCAGTACTTCACCTTCTGCAACATAAGAAACCAGCTCGCCCTCGGAATTGCACTGTAAACGATAGAATGTAATGTCAGATGCAGCGATATCACCTTCAAGAGTTCCTCTTGTGAAGTCTGGTTCAGATCCTGCCGGCTCAAGAAGTCTGTGCTGGATCAGCTGATATTTAACAGCTCTGGAATCACACATCTTGCATGCAGGAGTATTTCCACAATGGAATCCCATAAATGTATCAGTAAGCTTATAATCGTATTTTCCTTTGATATCTTCATCATAGATATACTGTGGAACAGAGTTGTTGATATCAAGCAGTGTAACTGCATCATTGGAAATGCAAAGTCCGATGTACTCGCTGAGTGCTCCGTAGATATCAACCTCACAGGATACCGGAATTCCTCTGGAAACCAGACGGCTATTTACATAGCAAGGTTCAAATCCAAACTGTGACGGGAATGCAGGCCAACATTTGTCAGCAAATGCAACGTATTTTCTTGCTCCCTTATGAGCCTCTGCCCAGTCAAGAAGTGTAAGCTCAAACTGTGCCATTTTCACATTAAGGTCAGCATAATATTTGCCTTCGCCCATCTCTTTTGCCATATCTGCACAAACTTCCGGGATACGAGGATCATTTTCATGCTCTTTGAAAGAAACAAGAAGATCAAGCTCTGAGTTCTCTTCAATCTCAACACCCAGCTCATAGAGGCCTTTAATAGGTGCGTTGCATGCGAAGAAGTCCTGTGGACGTGGTCCGAAAGTAATGATCTTAAGATTGCTGACACCGATGACTGCACGTGCAACCGGTACGAAATCAGCGATCATCTTTGCAATATCATCTGCTGTTCCAACAGGATATTCCGGAATATATGCTTTCAGATGACGCATTTTTAAGTTGTAGGAGCAGTTAAGCATACCACAGTAAGCATCACCTCTGCCGTTGATCATATCACCGTCACCTTCTGCTGCTGCTACATACATACAAGGTCCGTCAAATCTCTCTGCGATCAGAGTTTCAGGAGTTTCAGGTCCGAAGTTTCCAAGGAAAACAACCAGCGCATTACACTCTGCTTTGTTTACATCTTCAAGAGCTTTCTCCATATCCTTCTCGTTCTCAACAGTTACAGGACATTCATAAAGTTCACCTTTATAAGTTTCCTTGATTGCTGCACGTCTCTTTTCAGAAAGCTGAATCGGAAAACAGTCACGGCTTACTGCGATTAATCCAAGTTTTACTACTGGTATATTGTTCATAATATAAATTCCTCCATATTTGATATGTATTTATATGATTTTGTTATTCATTTACTATATTCTGATACTCTACTGCCACAGATTCCGAGCAACTCAGTCAATGGTGATATTCTCTCCACGAAGTCCGTTTACTGCACCCTCGATTGCCGCATCTTCATGTGCAATGAGCCATTTGTTCTTAGCTGTCAGCAGGCTGTCCTCGCCTGTCTTAGCTGTCTCAAATGTAAGATCTGTATTGGTTCCTGCCGGAAGTACGACTACACACTGGAAACCGCCATCCTGTACATTGCATGGCGCATAATGAAGTGTAGTTGCATATACTTCAATACCTGTTCCTGCAGGTACCAGGAATGCTTCGATCTTAGAAGTATCATATGTAAAATCATCTGTGATATCCTGCTGGCTTCCGATAAGCAGCACCAGATCTGTTACCGCTACATTGATCTCTGAACTGCGGTGATATTCTACTGCATTTAATTTCTTATTATGTCCGTTGCAGTATCCAATTTCGATCGGGATTCCGCCAAATCCTTTATTCTGCAGTGTTTTTGCTACATCCAGAGCTTCCAGCTCCTCAACAGATGGTACATAAACCACATCATCCGGAACCGGTGTATGTTTCATTTCTTTGAGAAGAGCACTGAAGTCATACCCTTCAAGCACCTTTCCATATTTACGGAAGGAAGCATCTGTTACATTCTGAATTTTCACTTCAAAAACCTCCTTATATTCTGTAGATATTACGTTTTCTTGACTGTGCTTAGAATATATCAGAATAAAGGGTACTTTTCGCCAGTTTTCTTGTCTAATCTATAGCGTTTTTTTGACCTTTTTCATTTATCTGTTTTCGCATCTCACTTGGAAGTACCCCATATCTTTTCTGAAATTCCCCGGAAAAACCCCTGCTACTGCAAAATCCATTATCTAGTGCAATCTGACTAATTGTATGGTCTGTATTCAGCAAATCCCTGTACGCATATGCCATACGGATATCCTGCAGATAAGTTTTATAGTTGATTTTTGCATATTTTTGGAACATTCGCGACAAATATGCATCCGAGTATCCAAAAGTAGCCGCCACATCAGAAAGCTTCAGTTCCTCCCTGTAATGCTCACGCATATATGTGGTGATTTTTGACAATGCATCCAGACGGCGGCTGTGTCGGATATCCTTCTCCCTGGTCTCTGTCACACGGTAATCCTTCACCAGGATATACATAATCTCGTAAAAAATAGAAATTGTCCGGAACTCATATCCAATTTTCCGCTCGGAATACACATGATATAATTTACGAAGCAAAGAAGCCAGTTTCTTATCCACCAGCTCCTCCTGCCCCCGAAAACGGATATATCTCTGGGCAGTAAAATAATTCTCAAACTGTTTCAGAGGAATCTGCAGAACTACTGTTTTATTTTTCTCCACAGCATGGATAGAGTGGGTCTCATTGGAATTAATGATTATCTGCTCTCCAGCTTTCAGCGGATATTCATCCTTATTTACAAAAAAATCCAGGCGCCCCTCCATCACAGCAAAAATCTCTACAGACGTATGCCAGTGCTTCTCACGCACATAATTGCCATTTCCTCCTTCAAAAAGAAAAACCTTAAACGGAAATCCCTCATTAGGAATGATCAGTTCATGCTGAAACTCCATATATATATTCACCTCCTAATAAAATACCGCAGTATCCGGACATTCCAGCATACTGCGGCTATTTTGATAACTATCCAGCTTTCTGCATACCAAATCTGCTGGATGATCCTATTCTTCACATAGTCCCACCCACTGCTTATTGCTTTTCGCAATTGAAGCAGGGGACTTACTTGATTCGGTTAAGATAACACATTATTTGCAGAGCTCTGCCACAACCTGATTAATCACCTTTCCGTCTGCTTTTCCCTTCATATCAGCCATAACAGCCTTCATGATCTGACCCTTATTTTTCGTCGCAATCACATCTGCAAATTTTTCTTCCAGATATGCTTTTACCTCTGCTGCATCCATCTGTTTTGGTGCATATTTGGCAATCACATCATACCTTGCCTGATATTCAGCCTTCAGATCCTCACGGCTTTCCGGACAGGTATCCAGCTGTTCTTTTACAGTTTTCAGCTCTTTCAGGATTACTCTGTCAACCAGATCACTCTTGATCTCATCACGACAGCCTTCATCAATAGCTACTTTCTTTACTGCTGCAATCAGAGAAGACACCGCTTCCTTTGTCACTTTATCCTTAGCTTTCATAGCTGCAACCATATCTTTTCTTAATACTTCAAGTTCCATTTTATATTCCTCCTCGTTTCCTGTATGATCCTTTATCTCAAATCATCTTTCTATCCATCAGCATACCACTATTTATCTGAAAATCCAATGCTAATTTGCCTGGAAATTAAATTTATGTGGAAGTTTTCCCTCTTTTTTATAGACACTTTTATACAATTCTTTCCAGACTTTCCCCAGGGAATCCTCTCCTTCACGAATATCCTCTGGTATGAGACCACCTTTACTTTCCAGTAGATCAAGCGCCTTTTTATCTTGTTTCAGCCCATGAAGTGCCTGGACATACCCAAGTTTCAGTCTGCTGTCTTCTTGTTCTTCTTTATCCAATTTCCGATAGAAATGACTTAATTCTTCATATTTCTCTGCCAGCAAAAGAATTCTGAATCCTTCTTTCAGATAGGACAGTTCTTTTCGCTCAAACGCCATTCCCTGAAGGATATATCTGCCAGCCTGATCCTTTTCATTCTGCATCAGTTTTACACAGCTAAGACCATGGAATGCCCATGCACTTTCTCTCAGTTTGAGTGAATCCTCAAAAGCTTTCTCTGCCTTCCCGTAGTCTTCTTTTCGATAATATCCCAGCCCAAGCTGATAGTACGCATACCAGCTCTGTGCATTTTCTTCCATATGAGCTTCCAGAAAATCTACATTTGTCTCATCTATCATAAATTCATCTGGTGCTTCCAGTGGTTTCGGACAATGCAAAATTCCTGTTTCAAAAAAATGCTTCCATTTTTCCAAACCTGCCTCTTCTTTTGAATTTTCAGTTTGAGATTCATTTACAGCTTTCATAGAAAATTCCAGATGTTTTGTACTTTCTCCATGCACTGTAAGTGCCCCATATCCGCTTCCTCTATATACTGTCTGCGCTTTCTTTCTTGACATCTCTTTTGATGTTTCCAGTTTCTCTTTCAACTTTTCGTGAAGTCCTGTCTCAAGAATCTTTTCGGTTACCAGAACTGTACGTTCCCTGTATTCTTTCTCCAGCACATCTTCAGAAATCTGAACAGAACCATACTGTTCCATCCACTCCCAGGCTGTGTGAGGCGCCATCGGAATACATCCATACTGTGTCTTTCCAAGTCCTGCCTGAATCTCCAGATAACGTCCTGCCTTATCTGTGAGATACTCCTGCCAGTGATTAGACGCATCCTGATTTCCCCAGGAAAAAAGCTTTCTGCTACGTAAACGATCTGTCGAAATCTGCAATAAACCATAACCGGTTTCATCTATATTTGCTATATATTTCGGACATCCAGCCGGAATATCAAAGAAGTAATCTACAGATTTTTTTATAGCAGTATAATCAGAGATATCGATATTCTCTACTATCGGAAGATCTACCTTCGTAACCTGTGTTCCTCTTGATGTAAATGCCTGTACTGCCGGCACAACAACTCTTCCGTTTTCGTATTCCGGAACCGCCATATTACTCCACCAGTACATTGGTACTACTTCTTTTCCCTCGTTTACAATACGCATCCGGCAATTCAAAAAGCTGCTGTCTTTTTCCAGCCAGAAGTCCATCTGATAAGTCACTTTTCGAATACGCTCATATTCATACATACGCAGAACCGGTTCCCCATCTTCATTAACAGTCTGTGCGGTGTAAAGCGGTTCAGTTGTAAAAGGATTATGTCCGATAATACCTATGTTCCATTCCACACCTCCGCTAAACCAGGCGTTACGTACTGCCAGATTACTAAATTGCAGAACATCATTGGTATACAACAGGTTTCTTCCTGTATATTTATCCCAGAGTTCCCATAACCTGCCTCCGAATTCCGGAAGAAATACAGCCTTTAAATATCTGTTCTCAAGAACTGCTGTATGTATTTCCATCTCCTTAAGCTCTCTTGTATAAGTGTTCCTCTGCCGATATGGATAAGCACTTTTTACGCGTCCATATCCTTCATAGATCTCATCTGTTTCGTCCAGATGAAATTCCAGCTGATTCTGCATAGTCAGTTCTCCAAGGAGGTCTGGCACGCAGCTCTCCTTTCCCAGATCAGCCATTCTGATTTTTTTTGTCTCAAATCTTAATTCAGACACCATCAATAATCCCCCGTTTCATTGTACTTTCCAATTCCTCCATCTGCCCCAGGATCAGTTTCTGTCTATCATCAAACAATAGTCCCTTATTATGACGATAATACTGAGCAGAGCCGTTTTCCCGGATAAACCAGATACTGTAAAAGTTTGCATTTAATTCTGTAATAAATGCTACCATTTCCTGGCTGTCTCCAAAAGCCGCCTCCATAAAATCAAAAACATTCTGCAATGTCTGATCAACCGTTTCTGTCTGCTTTTCCAAGTCATCTGCCTCTCTGGAAAAAGCTTCCTTTACTTTCTCGTAAATATCACATTCGGCCTGCGTTATTCCTTCCATCTTCAGCCAGATATTTTCCAGAAAAGTATTCACTCTGAGAACGTTTTCTCCTCATTTCGAATCAGCAGTTCTGCTTTTCTTGCTAACTCCAGATCATTCTCCGCTTTCTGACAAACTGCCTTCAAAGAAATATTTGCAAGGTTGTCTCTATAATATACCATATATTTGTCTCTATAATATACCATATATTTCATACAGTTTTGTTATATAAGAATCTGTTAAATAACATTCTGTGAACAGCTGACTTAATTTTCCGTTTAAAAGCCCCACCAGACTTAAGTGTTCGTCCATCTCTCCGATACTGGTAGGCGGATAATGCAGAAACATAATAAATTTCTCATACCCCGCTGCCTTTGCCACCTCAAAAGAGCAGCGCAGCCTCTCCAGCTTTCCCTTAAACATCTCGTTTAATTTCTCCGTCTTCTTCGCATCCAAGAACATATCATGATTTCCACGAAGCAAAATCTTCCTGCCCGGCAACACCATAATAAAATCCAGATCCGCCTGACACTCCTCCAGATTCCACCCCCCAGGAATAATCCCCTGTGATCACAACAGCGTCACGCTCTGTTACTTTTTTCTTCCAGTACTTCTCGATCTTAACTGCATGATTCTTCCATCGCTTGTCAAATACGTCCATGGGTTTGTTGACCGTAAAAGACAGATGGAAGTCACTGATTGCATATAAACTCATTCTTACGCCTTACTCCCTGCCTGTAACAGTGCCTGTTTTAATTCCTCTTCAATTTTAGCTAGTTCAGCCTGTGCTTCTACACGTTTCTTAGTTCCTTCCTCATGAATTTTAACCACTTCATTTATGGAAAAGATAATATCTTCATTGACTTTTTTCAACGTCTCTATATCCACCAGTGCTTTTTCAGAAGCAATTGCTGCATCTATTGCTCCTTGTTTCAAGGTTTCTGCATTTTTACGAAACATTTCATTTGTCATATCAGTCACCGCACTCTGCGCATCTAGCGCACGTCTACTATGTTCTATTCCAAGAGCCAGCGCCATCTGATTTCGCCACATAGGAATGGTATTAATAATGTCTGAACGTAATTTATCTGCCATTTCCTGATCTGTATTCTGAAGGATTCGAATCTGTGGTGCTGTCTGAATAGAAACCAGGCGAGTAGTCTCCAAATCATAAATCCTTTTTTCAAATCTTTTACAGGCATCTTCATAGTCACGATATAATTGTATATCCAATTGATCTTGCGTCATCTCGGCTCTGGTTTTCAACTCAACAAGTTTTGTCCTTCTTGCTTTATCTAACGCTTTTTTCCCAGCAATAATATACATAGTAATTTCTTTATAAAATCCTAAGTTCTGATTATACATCTGATCATAAAGATAAATATCCTTTGTAAGAACTTGACGATGGCGTTGCAAATCTTTCTCAATTTTTTTAATATTTTCTTCTGCAGTTTCATAATTAGCAATTAGATAAGAAACTTTATTTTTTCCCCTCTGGAAAAATCCTAAAATTCCTTTTTTTTCTGGCGCATTTGTACTGTTAATTGCTACGCGAAGTTCACTAAGACTGTCACCTACCTCTCCAAACTCTTTTGTTTTCTGATTTGCTGTAATAGATGTTGAAAATGATGCAATGCCATTTTGTGCACTTGCACCATAAGAATTAACCATTTTTATATCTGTGACATCAATCTGGGCCGCAAAAGCTTCTACTTGTTTTTTTTCTTCTTCAGAAAGCATAGATTCATCAACAGCCCCTGCTCTTTCCTGTGTACCATTTGTTTCATCTTCTATATTCTGTTCTGGATTTAATGTAAGCGTAGGAATTTTTACATCTTTCATTTCACTATTCATAATATCTTTATTCACATCATCTGACATAATCCTGTCTCTCCTCTTATTTATCTATTGTGTAAGATGAATCTACATATCCATCCTGCCCCAGTATTTCTTTTAGGGCATCTGCACTAGCTATAGTATCTCTTGCTGAAGCCTGATAAATTTCCAATACTTTCTGGTAAACAGCTCTGTCTAATGCCAGAACAGCTGTTTCTACTTTTTCATATACTTCCTCAACCATTTTGTTCGTAAGTCCTGTCTCTTGATAGCTCTGATAAGACCAAACCAGTCTTATCGTCTCTGGAATATAATAATGCAAAAACTGATAAATTTCCTCTTTACACTGCGGATTTTTTTCTATCGTTTTCCGCAATCCATGTAACTTAAAATTCAATTCCATTAGCATTTCTTTCAATTTTTCCGGAAGATTACCGGAAATCATATATTCAAATGCAAAAATATAGGCCTTTATATCTGCTTTTTCTACAAGTTCTTCATAGGATAGCGAAACCTTACTTCCTAATGTTCTATCTTCTCTCTTGCAATTTGCAATAAGTTTTAATACCTTATATGCCACCTCTATTTCAGGGAACTGAAAATAATTAATTTTATTGCCACTTTTGATTTCCAGAACATTCGGCACTACATCATACTCTGTTACACGACTAATATCCCCATACCTAAGATCAAGTATATATTTTCCTTTAAAAATGATTCTTTTATCAGTAAAAAAAAGGAGCCCCTTATAACTTACAAACTCTATATCTCCATTGTACTCTTTTCCTTGGTAAAGAACTGTATGATCAAGGTAATGTACTTTTTCATCTTTTTGCAATGTACTGAAATCATAATCATGAAATTCTGGTAGTTTTCCGTTGAATAATCCGGTGCCCGTGTCCCTGCTGTCCGGTGACAGGAAACCGCAAATCCGTTTTTTAGGAAACCACCATTCCGGTAGTGGAAACCTTTATCATAAATCCTTTAGAATGTAATCATGCACCAGCTGGTGTAAATTCATTCAAAGGAGGTCATGACCATGACCAAGTATCGAGAGATTCTCAGGCTAAAAAGTCTGGGACTCAGTCAGCAGAGCATTGCCGACAGCTGCAATGTCTCCAAGAAAACGGTTAATCGCGTTTTGAAGCGTGCAAAGGAATTAAATATTTCCTGGCCGCTTGATAAAAGCGATACCGATGCTGTTCTTGCAGAAATGTTTTTTCCTTCTACAAAGCAAGTCAGATCCAATAAACGGATGCCTGACTACGATTATGTCCACAAAGAATTACTCCGTAACGGAGTCAGTAAGAAACTCTTGTGGACAGAATACATGGAGGATTGTCATGCAAATGGCGAAGAACCACTTATGTATTCCCAGTTCTGCTATCACATCCAGCAGGATGAGCAGAAACGACGTGCTACCATGCATATCAACCGGAAACCTGGTGAGCAGGTTGAGGTCGATTGGGCAGGAGATCCTGCAACAATCATTGATCCGGATACCGGTGAGATCACCAAAGCCTATATATTTGTCGGCGTGATGACTTATAGTCAGTACGCATACGTGGAAGCATTTCTGGATATGAAGCAGAAATCATGGATTAATGCCCATGTTCATATGTACGAATATTTTGGTGGTGTTGCCAGAATTCTCGTACCGGATAACTGTAAAACAGCAGTTGTCCACAATGGTGGCTTTAAAGACCAGCAGGTCAATGAAACTTATCAGGAAATGGCCGAATACTACGGCACCGCTATTATCCCGGCGCGTGTCAGGGCTCCAAAAGATAAGCCGAATGCTGAGGGGACAGTAGGAAATATTTCTACTTGGATCACAGCAGCTCTTCGGAATGAACAGTTCTTCTCCCTTGCCGAATTGAATCTGGCAATCAGAGATAAGCTGGAACTGTTCAACCAAAGGCTCTTTCAGAAGAAAGAGGGTAGTCGGCGAAGCTTATTTCTTGGGGAAGAAAAACCATTGCTGGCACCATTACCTGCTACCCGTTTTGAACTGAGTGACTGGAAAGCAGCCACTGTCCAGTTCAATTATCACATATCTGTGGACGGAATGCTATACTCCGTTCCGTACGAATACATTAAAAAGAAAGTTGATATAAGGGTAACAGACACCACGATTGAAATTTTCTACAACCATAACCGCATTGCTTCCCATCGTCGTCTAAAAGGACGCCCTGGGCAGTACAGCACCATTACTGAACATATGCCGGCAGACCACCAGAAGTATCTGGAATGGAACGGTGACCGCTTCCGTAAATGGGCTGAGCGGATTGGCATAAATACGTACACTGCAGTCAATGCAATATTGACCTCCAAAAGTGTGGAACAACAAACCTACCGAAGCTGTATGGGGCTTCTTAAGCTTGCTGAGAAGTACTCAGATGCGTTACTGGAAGCTGCCTGTAAAAAGGCATTATCCTATACAGCATCACCCAGTTACAAGAGTATTAAAAACCTACTTGTAACCGGTTCAGAAAAACTGGCATCGGAAGCAATCGATACCAAGACCACACATAAAGCACATGGCATCACACGAGGTGCCGATTACTATCGGAGGTAAACACATATGACCAATCAGAGTACAATGGATAAGTTAATAGAAATGCGCCTTACCACAATGGCAGATGCATTCCGCAACCAACTCAATGACCCAAAATTCAAGGAGGTTCCCTTTGAGGATCAATTCGGTATGCTGGTGGATATCGAATACAGCAGTCGCAAAAACAACCGTCTCAAAAGACTGATCAAGAATGCCGGTTTCGATCAGCCGGAAGCGAATATCATGGATATCAACTATACTTCCGGACGCAAGCTAAACAAGGAACTGATTCGCAGACTTGCTACCTGCGAATATATATCTGAACATCGGAATCTTTTTATTACCGGTGCTACAGGCTGCGGTAAAACTTACATGGCCTGTGCCTTTGGCATGGAAGCCTGTAAGCAGTATTACAATACCAAATATATCCGTCTGCCTGATCTGCTTATTGATCTGGAGGTGGCACGGACAGATGGCAACTACAAAAAGGTGATGGCTAAGTATGCCAATCCCGTTGTCCTGATTTTGGACGAATGGCTTCTATTGAAACCAACGGAATCTGAACAAAGAGATATCTTCGAACTACTCCATCGGAGACGCAAGAAATCTTCAACGATTTTTTGCTCCCAGTATGAGTTCGAGGAATGGTACGACCAACTGGGTGGTGATGATAGTCCTCTGGCAGATGCAATCATTGACCGCATTGCTCATGACAGTTATCGTATCAACATTACAAGCATTGATGCCGAACATGATATCTCGATGCGAGAGGTTTATGGCTTGGACAAAACATTACGTGAGTAAACTCGCATAAGCGGTTCCCGCTAGCCCGGACAGACGGTTTCCCGTCTGCCGGACTTGCGGTGTTACCGCACAAGAATATTCACTGTGTATATATAAGTTCCTTAAGCATGGCATCAACAACAAATTTCGGACTGTAAACATGGCCAGTCCAAAAGAAGAATCCTTTCCTGATTTAAATAAATTCCCATTCTTTATGGGGTCTGACCGTGCGTCCAGCAAAGGGTATATAGTCCGGTGGGTGGAAGCCCCA
>OGWX01001945.1_pt1 | contig 12994 bp, 14 predicted proteins | sample 1576151 | NCBI WGS metagenome assembly OGWX01 (sample SAMEA3541591, study PRJEB24748) | human gut metagenome | biome: human gut; feature: human-associated habitat; material: faeces | place: China | collected 2012
ACACCACCTACCTGTTCGAGAAGGGCAAGGAGAAGATCCTGAAAAAGGTGGGCGAAGAGTGCACCGAGGTCATCATTGCGGGCGAAAAAGAGGATAAGGAAGAGACCGTTTACGAGATCAGCGATCTTGCCTACCATGTTCTGGTGCTGATGGTCAGCGCCGGCATCACGGTGGAGGATGTGACCCGTGAACTGGAAAAACGTCACGTCATTGACCACAAGGTCAAACAGGAAAGGATGCAGTGAATTATCTATGGCAGATTATAAGAAGTCCAGTGTCCATTGCCACTCCACTATGTGCGATGGCAAAAATACCTTGCAGGATATGGCAAGTGCTGCGTGTGCGCAGGGCTTGACCACGCTGGGCTTCACCGGCCATAGCTACACCCAGCGCGACCGCGAATACTGCATGAGCCCCAGCCGCACCGCCCAGTACAAGGCCACCATCGCAAAGCTCAAGGCCGAATACAAGGGCAAGGTGGATATCCTATGCGGCATCGAGTGGGATATCCTGAGCGAGGATAAGCGCACCGGTTACGATTACTGGATCGGCAGCGCACACCACCTGTACGGCAAGAACACCGGCAAGTATTACGAGATCGATTTCCGCCCGCAGGACCTGTGGGACTGCATCAACGATGATTTTGACGCAGACCCCCTTGCCGCTGTGGAAGCCTACTTTGCCGAGGTGGAAAAGGTTGCTGCCCTCAAGCCGGATATTCTGGCCCACATCGACCTCATCAAGAAGCTGAATGCCAACGGCGAGTTCTTCGACGAAGAGTCGCCCCGCTACAAGGCCGCTGCCCTCAAGGCCCTGCAGGCCGCAAAGGCAAACGACTGCCTGCTGGAAGTGAACACCGGCGGCGTGTACCGCGGCTACCGCAAGGACTTCTACCCCGGCCCGTGGCTGCTGGGCGAGTGGCAGAAGATGGGCGGCAAGGTCATCATCACTTCTGATTCTCATGATATCAACAGCCTGACCTACGGCTTTGACGAAGCTGCCGCCGCCATCAAGGCTGCAGGCTTTACCAGCGTGCAGGTGCTTACCGGCAACGGCTTTGAGACGCAGGAGCTGTAATTTTATGGCACGGACTCCTTCCGTCACCTTCGGTGACACCTCCCTCTGAGAGGGAGGCATTGACAAAACCAGAAACTTTACCGTCATGCCAAAGGCTCCCTCTTTGAGGGAGCTGGCAAATCCGGAGGATTTGTCTGAAGGAGTTCAGGCCCGAAAAAAGATCGATCATCTGCAATGCCTTTTCCTGTCTTTTATAAATCGGGAAGGGATTGCAGATGTTTTGTTTTGTGTACAGATATCTTAAAAGTTATAATTTTGGAGGAACCCTATGACCCACGCGCAGCCCCAAAAGAAAAGCGTCTTCAACATGAACGTAGACCTGATGCACGGGCCTATTTTAAAAAGCCTGCTGCTCTTCATGCTGCCCATTCTGGTTTCCAACCTGTTCCAGCAGCTCTACAACACGGTGGATACCATGATCGTGGGCAATGTGCTGGGCGATACAGCCCTTGCCGCCATTGGCTCCTGCGGCTCGATCTACGAGCTTTTAGTCGGCTTTGGCATCGGTATCGGCAATGGCCTTGCCATCGTTGCAGCGCGCTCCTACGGCGCGCAGGACGAAGACCTGCTCAAGCGCACGGTGGTGGGGTCGGTCGTCATTGGCCTGATCGCCTCGCTGGTCATTACAACGGCAGGCTTTTTCGGCCTGCATGCCCTGCTGCAGCTGCTGGATACCCCGGCAGAAATTCTGGAAGATGCCTACAGCTATATCATCGTGATCGACCTTGGCGTTGTGGTCATGTTTATGTATAACCTGTGCGCAGGCCTGCTGCGCGCCATTGGCAACAGCGTGATGCCGCTGGTGTTCCTGCTCATCAGCTCGGTGCTGAACGTGGGGCTGGACCTGTGGTTCATTGCCGGGGTTGGCATGGGCGTGCGGGGCGCAGCGGTGGCAACGGTCATTGCACAGGGCATCTCGGTGGTGCTGTGCGTTCTGTACGTGCTGGCAAGGGTGTGCATCCTCATCCCGGAGAAAAAGCATTTCGCCGTGGGCAGTCATCTCTACTGGGAGCTGTTCAGCCAGAGCATCTCCATGGGCCTGATGAGCAGCATCGTGTCTGCGGGTTCGGTGGTGCTGCAGTACGGCATCAACGGGCTTGGCACCCTGACCATTGCGGGGCACACCGCTGCCCGCAAGCTGTTTGCCTTTACGGATATGCCGCTCATCTCCATGGCGAACGCCGGTTCCACCTTCGTTTCCCAGAACCGCGGCGCAAACCAGCCCGACCGTGTGCGCAGGGGAATGCGGCAGATGTATCTGTACTCGGTGGTGGTGATGGTCGCCGCCGTGGTGCTGATGAGCTTTGGTGCTCAGTGGATGGTGCAGCTGATCTCCGGCTCTTCGGAACCCATTGTGCTGGAAAACGGTGCGCGGTACCTGCTGTGGAACGCACCGTTCTATGCGGTGCTGGGCGTGCTGCTGTGCACCCGCTACGCGCTGCAGAGCCTTGGCCAGAAGGTGCTGCCGCTGTTCTCCAGCGTGATCGAGCTGGTGGGCAAGGCGATCTTTGTGCTGGTGTTCATCCCGAAATTCCAGTACAATGCGGTCATCCTGTGCGAGCCCATCATCTGGTTCTTCATGACGGCATATCTGGTGGCGGTGTACCTGCACGAGCCCTTTGTTTTCCCGAAAAAATAACCCTCTCAGTTATCGCTGTGCGATGCCAGCTCTCCCGAAAGGGAGAGCTTTTTGCATTTTACGGGAAGCACAAAGAAAGCTCCCCCTTTCGGGGGAGCTGGATGCGAACAAAGTGAGCAGACTGAAAGGGGTTACAGCGCCGAATAGCCAAAGCTGTTCACCAGCGCATCGATGTGCTGGCCGGCCTTGCACAGGGGGCAGTCGCGGCTGTCAAAGCTGGCGTAGTCCGGCAGGCTGGCGGGGTCGAAGATCGAGGTGACCTCATAGCCCATGCACTCGTGGGTGGTGGCGAAGATGGCAGAAAGGCCTGCCACGGTGCCGCCGTAGTAGTTCACGGCCTCCACAGCGGCCTGCACGGTGTAGCCGGTGGTGATGGAAGCGGCCAGAATGAGCACATGCTTGCCCTTGACCATGGGGGCCAGATTGTCGCGCAGGATGATCTGGCTGCCGGTGGTGTACTCCGGGGTGATCACATAAATGGTCTGGTGGGCGTTCATGTTGGCAAAGCCGTCCTTGGTCAGCTCGTTGGCAAGGCAGGTGCCGATCACCTGCGTGCCGTCCAGACAGAGCACGGTGTCCACAATGGTGCTGTGCTGGTAAGCGGCCACCAGCTCCTTTGCCACGGCCTTGGCCTCGGAAAGGCGGGACTTCTGGGTGGTGACATCGATGTAATAGTTGATATGGCTGTGGCTGGTAGCAAAGTGGCCCTTTGCTACGCGCAGGAACAGGTTACTTTTTTTGGTGGGAAGCTTTACCATATTGATCATCGAAACAACACTCCTTTTCAGGTTTTCCGGGTTGCCCCTCAAATGCAAAAAGCACCGCATCGCTGCGATGCTCCTGCACATTTTTATAACCCTATTGTACCGGAAAAGAAACCTGTGCACAAGGCATAAATCCACTAAAAAACTTTGTGCATTTTACATGATATCGCCCAAAACTTGGATACAAATGGCCCGCATACGCAAAAAGACCCGCACCACAGGGTGCGGGCCTTTAATGCAAAAGTAAAATCAGTCCACAATCGTAACCTTGATGGCATCGGTGATGTCCCAAGTGGCATAGATATCACTGTAGGAATCAGTGATGCTACCGTTTGCGTACATCTTCGGAATGTACAGCACCTGAACCTTGGATGCGCTGGTAAGGTTCTCAATCCCGGAAACCTTCAGCGTAGGAGTCACAGTAGTCTTCGCATCGACACTGGCGTTGGAACCACCTACCAAATCAATCGTGACACCGGAGACACCCTGATAATAAGTATGCAGCTTATTGTCAGCATCGGTAACATTTACCTGGAAATGCTGCTGGTTGACCTGCAGGCTCACCTTGGTATAGATCTCAAACTCGCAAGTGAGCGTAGTACGATTATAGGTGGCGCTCTTCAGCGTGGCTTCACAGATGCCGTCGCCCGGCTTCAGGGTGTCACCGGTCTTGCCGACAGGACGGTTCGGGTTGGAGCAGCCGGTCAGCATGCCGGAACCTGCAATGGCAACAGCGGTAAGAGCGGTATATTTCATAAAGTCACGGCGGGAGAATGTATAGGACATGTTCGTTCCTCCTTTAAAAAGCAGATCAGTACGGCCTTGCGGCATTACCTATAAGATAGGCGAAACCGGGCCGGATGTCAATGCCTTTTGGCAAAATAAAATGATGAAATTTTGAGCTGTGACGTTGTTTTGCGACGAAATTTCGTCCTGTGCGGGCCGCGTATCAGGCGCGGGTCACGTCTGCAGCGGTCATGACGAAGGTCATGGTCTTATCCGCTGCAAAGGTGGGCATGTAAGTAACGCTCAGCTGCTGCCAGCCCTTGGGGACCATCAGCATCAGCTGCAGATAGCCGGTACCCTGCGGGGGCAGATTGGTGGAATCCGAGAAGGTCTGAGAGTTGGAGTTGTACAGCGAGATGTTGGCACCGCACTCCACGCTCTGGCCGTCGCAGGAAGCAGAGAAATCGGTAGAAGCTGCTGCCAGTGCGTGGAAGTTTGCATCCACGTTCTCCTGCGGGGGCACGGGATAAGCAGCATTGATCTCGGCCAGATTCTGTGCGCCGATGTTGAAGGTCTGGTTCTTGGTGCGGTTGACCACGGTGACCAGAACAGCAATGTATTCGTAACCGGCCTGTGCAGGTGCGGTATCAATGTTGAACAGGCTGGTCAGCTGAACGCCAAGGCCGTTCCAGTTGCTGACCTTATCACCGACCTTGACATCCACGATGGTGGCGCTGCCATTCTGCTGGCAGCCGCCCAGCAGGCTTGCTGCGCCCAGAGCAGCAACGGATGCGCCGGTGCACTTGAGGAAGGTACGGCGGGAAATGGAGTTGGACATAAAATAAATCCTCCTTTTGATAGGAAAAACCGTATTCCAGAATGTTCTATTCTGTTTATACCCTTTCTGCCCGAAAGATGCAAGGGTTTTGGGGCTGAATTTACAGCTTTTTCACAGGAATATCACCCTTCGTGGGTAAGGCCCTTCACATGTGTTTCGCTGGTTTTGACCAGATTTAACAGGCTGGGCGTATAAAGCGGGAACTCGCGGGTCAGGCTTTCCGTGGTCATGGTCAGGCAGGCCGGGTCCTTTACGCCCTCGCCGCCGTTCACATCCTGTCCGTCCAGCAGGGCTTCCACGTTGGCTTCGGACATGCGCATCACGGCATCGGAGCAGCCGCGCCAGCGGATGGGATCGATGCTGAACATACTGGCGGCGTTGTGCGGCTCGGCCGAGTACAGCAGGCGGAACATTTTGGCTACGGCCATCATCAGGTAGGCGCTCACCTCGGTGGTAAGGGCCTTGCTGTGGCACTGGCCGATCTTGGCGTACAGCACGTTCAGGCCGTTGGAGATCAGCTTTTTGTTCATGGTGGGCAGCACGCTGCCGTGGTAGATGTTGTCCTTCATCTTGTCCGGGTTCGGAAGGTCTTCTGCCGAGAGCATCATGCCGTTGCGCTCTGCACTGCGGCCCAGAAGATAATCGCAGGAAACATTATAATAGTCTGCCACGCGCACCACAAAGTCCAGGCCGCATTCGCGGATGCCTTTTTCGTAGTGGGACAGCAGCGCCTGCGAGACGCCAAGATCCTCGGCGGCCTGCTTCTGGGTGATGCCGCGTTCCTTGCGCAGCAGCTTGATGATACGGTTGAATTCCATGATTTTTGGCTCCTCAAAGTTCGATATAGGGGGACATCCTTGTTTTTGGTTTACAGCAGGTTGATTATACACAACGGAAAACCTTTTGTAAAGCAAGAAAAGTGACGATATTTTTCGTTGATTTTCGTCATTTTTGTCAAAAGACTTGCTCTGGACACCATATCTATGCTAAACTATAGGTATTAACGCATACATTTTGTGGCGTGCGCGGGGCCGTAGCTGCCGCCAAAGAGCAAAAAATCTGGCAGACGACACGTTTTTCTGCCAGATTTTTTCTCCGCAGCGGATTTTGCCGCCCGTTCCCGTGCCGCCGCACAGCGATAAAGAGAGGCACTATCCATGAAAACGTTCAAGCTTCATCTCATCCGCCACGGCATAACTGCAGGCAACCTGCAGGGCCTGTACATCGGCAGCGGCACCGACATCCCTCTGTGCGACGAGGGCCGCGCGCAGCTCAATGAGCTGAAAGAGCGGTTCGAGTATCCGCAGGTGGATACCGTGTTCTCCTCCCCGCTGCTGCGCGCGGTGGAAACAGCCAACATCCTGTTCCCGGATGCAAAGCACACCTTTACCGTGCACGACCTGCGGGAGGCCGGCTTTGGCAAGTTTGAGAACAAGCCGGTCAAGGAGCTGGTGCACGACGAGGACTTTAAAAAGTGGATCACCCCCGGCTCCGGCTATGTGCCCGAAGGCGCAGAGCCTACCGACCAGTTCCACGCCCGCTGCGCCGAAAGCCTGATGAAGCTGTTTGAGTATATGATCCGCATGGATGTGACCGAAGCAGCCTGTGTGACCCATGGCGGCGTGATCATGAGCATGCTCAGCCAGCGCGCGGTGCCCACCCGCCGCCCGGAGCAGTGGATGGCAGACCCCGGCTGCGGCTACACGGTGCAGACCGATGTGCAGCTGTGGATGCGGGACCGTCTGGTGGAAGCCATCGACATCGTGCCCTTTGGCTATGCCGACACCCTGCGCGGTCAGGCCGAAGCCGAGGAAAACGAGGCCTTTGAATAAGAAGCCGCTTTTACAGTTGAAAGTGCGGGTAAGGAAACAGTTACAGTTTTGGCCTATCCCTTGACAGAAACAGCGCAATCCTTTATTGTATAAGGGAACGATTATTTTAGGAGGAAGTTCCATGTCCCAGTCCATTTCCCGCCGGTCATTCCTGAAATGTGCCGGCTCCGGTGCGGTCAGCCTTGCGGCAGCGCTGCTCACCGGCGTACCTGCAGCGGCGCAGCAGCCGCATCTTGCAGGCGAACCTGCCCTGCTGGACGGCAAAGCTGCCGTGGAGCTGCTGGGCTATGCCCCTGCGCAGGAAATGGGCAATGTGCTGGTGTACCTCTCGGTGGAAAACCTCTCCGCATCCACCCTGCCGGTGGGCGCAAGCTATCTGCAGAGCCGTGAGGTGTGCACGCTTGGCGACCTGTACAGTATGGGCACCGGCGTTACCGCTGTGTGCGATGGCAAGCCGGTGCGCTGCGGCAGCTTTGCTGCGCCGCTCTACGGCGAGAACGCGGCGGATGCTTCGGTGTTCACCCTGAACCTGACGGCAGGCCGCGGCGCGCTGCTGCACTGCTTCTGCGCAGTGCCGGACAACTGGCAGACGCTGGAGCTGACCTATCACCCGGATTTCGCGGCGGGCCGCAGCGTGACCTTTACGGTTAACCGCAGCACTGACCACGCCGTGCTGGGCGTGGTGCCCACCTCTCCTGCCGAGGTCGGCAGCGTGGTGGATCTGTAACTCCTTCAGTCTCGCATACGCTCGACAGCTCCCTCGGAGAGGGAGCATCTGGCGAAAAGGAAAACTTGGCCGTATTGCCAAAGCCTCCCTCCATGAGAAAGACTTCCCCCGGCCGGGACAGATTCTCCCCGCGCCGGGGAGAAATGTCACCACAGGTAACAAAGAGAAAAACAGATGTCGCGCCAGCGACAAAAAGGGGAATGGGTGGCATCGCATCAGCGATGACGAAAGGAGTTTCTACTGATGTCACTGCGGCGATCGGCCGCGTGCATATAAAATGAGAGGGATGTTACTATGGAAAAGAAACCGTTTCTGACCGAGGCGATGGCACAGGAGATCATTCAGGATGTGCCCACGCCGTTCCATGTCTACGATGAGAAGGGCATCCGTGAAAATGCCCGCCGCATCAACAAGGCATTCAGCTGGAACAAAGGCTTCAAGGAGTATTTTGCCGTCAAGGCTCTGCCAAACCCTGTCATCCTGCAGATCCTCAAGGAGGAGGGCTGCGGCGTGGACTGCTCGTCCCTGACTGAGCTGATGCTCAGCGAGGTGTGCGGTTTCTCCGGCAGTGAAATCATGTTCTCCTCCAACCAGACTCCCGTGGAGGATATGAAGAAGGCCTACGAGCTGGGCTCCTACATCAATCTGGACGATGCCACCATGGTGGAATTTCTGGAGCGTGTCGCCGGTGTGCCGGAGAACATCTTCTGCCGCTATAACCCGGGCGGCACCTTCAGTCTGGGCGAGAGCGAAGAGGGCTTTCAGGTCATGGACAAGCCCGGCGATGCCAAGTACGGCATGACCGAGGAGCAGATGATCGAAAGCTACAAGAAGCTGGCCGCAAAGGGCGCCAAGAACTTCGGCATCCACGCTTTCCTTGCTTCCAATACCATTTCCGATGAGTATTACCCGGAGCTGGCAGGTATCCTGTTCCAGCTGGCTGTCCGGGTGCAGAAGGCCACCGGTGTGCACATCGGTTATATCAACCTGTCCGGCGGTGTGGGCATCCCGTACCGCCCGGAGCAGACCGAGAACGATATCATGGCCATCGGCGAGGGTGTGCGTAAGAAGTTTGAGGAAATTCTGGTGCCCGCAGGCATGGGCGATGTGGCCATCTTTACTGAGATGGGCCGCTTTACCACCGGCCCCTACGGCGCACTGGTGGCAACTGCCATCCATGAAAAGCACATCTATAAGGAATACATCGGTCTGGATGCCTGCGCAGCCAACCTGATGCGCCCGGCCATGTACGGCGCTTACCACCACATCACTGTGCTGGGCAAGGAAAATGAGCCTTGCGACCATATGTACGATGTGGTGGGCGGTCTGTGCGAGAACAACGACAAGTTTGCCATTGACCGGATGCTGCCCAAGATCGACATTGGCGACATCGTTTATATCCACGACACCGGTGCACACGGCTCTGCCATGGGCTACAACTACAACGGCAAGCTGCGCAGCGCCGAAGTGCTGCTGTGCGAGGATGGCACCCACCGTCTGATCCGCCGTGCCGAGACTCCGCGCGATTACTTTGCAACGCTGGATTTCCTGCCCCTGATGAAGCCGCTGTTTGAAGATTAAGAGGTATCATAAATGTTTTTTGGCTTTCAGCTCACCCTTGGCCTGATGATGGTATTCTACGGCTATTCGGTCATGAAAAATCCCCGTGTCTGGGGAGATCAGGGCCGCCGTGCCGTCAAGGCGGAGCACTTTGAGGAATACTGCCGCCAGAACGGCCTGTTCTTTTTGAAGGCAGGCTGCGTGGTGGCGGTGATCGGTGCACTGGATGCACTCATCACGCTGGATGCCCTGCTGTACGCTCTGCTGTATCTCTTCGGTCTGGCCTTCGCGTTCTATCCGCTGGTCAAATGGTGCCGAGAGAACGAGGGCTTCTCCTGGCCCTGGCCCCATGTGGAAAGCGAGAAGAAGCGGATCAAAAAGCTGCGCAGGGAGCAGGAACAGGAGCAGCAGAACGGCTCTGAGAAAAAATAAGAGAAAACCGGAACGCGGCGCTCTCCCTGAAGAAGGGAGGGCGCTGCTTTTGTCTGCTGAAGTTTCGACCCTTGACAGCCGGAGCCGCAGAACCTATAATGAAACCACGATGACCCTCTTGAAACACATTTGGAGGTACAGAACCATGATCAACTATCCCAAGAATTATGCTCCTCTGGCGGAAGAGGAAATGGAGTACACCAGCGGCGGCCTGTCCATCAACTGGATGGCACTGGGCTCCACCGTTATGGGCCTGGCCACCAGCATGCTGGCCTACCTGAATGTCTCCAACATTGCCGGTGTGGCGGTCCAGCTGCAGAAGAAAGACCCCGAGAAGTACCCTGAGCCGGAAGGCACCATCAACGGCAACCTCATCATTGATTCCACCCTGACCTACTTCTCCAGCGTGGCAGGCATCGGCATGGGCCTGCTGAACATCGCTGCGGGCGTGGGCACCGTCTATCTGGGCATGAAGTCCGGTTCTTAAAAATTAGCACTGGACATTTGAGCCAAAACGTGGTATACTTCTTCCTGCATTCGCGGGCATCGTACATCGGCTAGTATATCAGCCTTCCAAGCTGAGGAGGTGGGTTCGATTCCCATTGCCCGCTCCATGCAGAAAAAAAGCCCTGAGTTCTCCGGAACTCGGGGCTTTTTTGATGGGCAGAATTTTTCAGTCTCGTTTTGCGCGGCAGCTCTTCTGTCAGGGGAGCCAGGGCAAGAATGGCTGTCGTTCTGTCCCGCCTGTCAGGCGAGGCGGCAGCCTGCAGGGATGACAGAGAGGTTTCAGACGGCGAGCTTGTTCACTTTACCTGTTTACTTTGAAGCGATTTTATAGTAAAATAAGATGAATAAATCAGGGGCAGGGGAAACTTTGGCCTGATGAGAGAAATGATTTAGGTGGTGTATTGATATGGCATTGAAATATCAGCGGATCCTTCTGAAGATCAGCGGCGAGGCCCTGGGCGGCGAAAAGGGCACCGGCTTTGACGAGCCGACCATGGACGCGATCTGCGGCGGCGTGAAAAAGGCCCACGACCTGGGCGTGCAGATCGGCATCGTGGTGGGCGGCGGCAACTTCTGGCGCGGCCGTTCCAGCGGCAAGATGGAGCGCACCCTGGCCGACAAGATCGGAATGCTGGCGACCGTGATGAACGCGCTGGCTGTCTCCGACAAGCTGGAGCAGCTGGGCGTGGAGACCGAGGTGTTCACCTCCATCACCATGCCGCAGGTGGCCCCCGCCTTTACCCGCAAGGATGCCCTGAAGGCCATGGCAGACGGCAAGATCGCCATCTTCGGCGGCGGCACCGGCAACCCCTTCTTCTCCACCGATACCACCACGGCTCTGCGTGCTGTTGAGGTGAGTGCGGACATCATGTTCAAGGCCACCATGGTGGACGGCGTGTACGACAAGGACCCCCACAAGTACCCCGATGCCAAAAAGTACGACACTCTGACCTTTACCAAGGTGCTGGAGGATCGTCTGGCTGTGATGGACGGCACTGCCGCCACCCTCTGCCGCGACAACAAGCTCCCCATCCTGGTCTTTGACCTGGCCGACCCGGACAACATTGCAAAGGCCGTGCAGGGCGAGAACGTGGGCACCCTGGTCTACGAGGGCTGAGCATAGCCCGCATCCCCGTACCATAGAATGGAACAGGCAGCAATCACAGCGCCTGTGCAGAACAATATATAACAGGAGAAAAGGACAATGAGCAGCAACACCAAGGCATTTGAAGAAAAGATGAAGAGCTCCGTGGAGCATCTGGACCGCGAGCTGGCCGCTGTGCGTGCAGGCCGCGCCAACCCCGCCGTTCTGGACAAGGTGAGCGTGGACTACTACGGTGCCCCCACTCCCATCCAGCAGGTGGCCTCTGTGGCCGTGAGCGAGGCCCGCACCCTGACCATCACCCCCTGGGACCGCACCCTGCTGCGCGCCATCAGCAAGGCCATTATGGCCAGCGATGTGGGCATCACCCCCATTGATGACGGCTCCACCATCCGCCTGAACTTCCCGGCCCCCACCGAGGAGCGCCGCAAGCAGCTGGCAAAGGAAGTTGCCAAGCTGGGCGAGGAGGCCAAGGTGGCTGTGCGCAATGTCCGCCGTGACGCTATGGACAAGGCCAAGGCCATGAAGAAGGCCGGTGAGCTGACCGAGGACGACCAGAAGAAGCTGGAAGAAGAGACCCAAAAGCTGACCGACAAGTACGTCAAACAGATCGACGAGACCTGCGCCGCCAAAAACAAAGAAATCATGGAAGTCTGATCCTCACGCATCAGCCCTCCAACCATGCCTGTGCGGGTATGCCTGATGGTATGCCCGCATAGGCTGTTATTAAATCTATCCGTGAAAGGGAACACCGTATGAAGACCCGCGTTATCACCGCTGTTGTTGGCCTGGCTGTTTTGGCCGTTGTGCTGGCATTTTTTGATACCATTGTTTTTGATTTTGTCCTCAGCGCCATCTGCCTGCTGGCCATCCACGAGGTGTTCAGCGCTATGGGCTTTGGCAAAAAGCAATGGTATCTGTACGCCGCGGCTGTGCCGTTTACGCTGCTGGTCATGCTTACCAGCAGCCAGTCTGTCCGTGCCCTGATCCTGCCGTTCTGCTTTTTGCTGGTGCTGTTCCTCAATGTGTGCCAGATTGCCCACGTGCAGACGTTGGATTTCGGCAAGCTTTCTGGCTATGTGTACTTCTCCGGGGTCATCGTGTTCTGCTTCTACTCGCTGATCCACCTCAAGCGCTGCCTACCCTTTGCGCAGTATCGCTATGATGCCATCTACTTTATCCTGCTGATCCTCTGCTTCGCCTGGACCCTGTGCGGCCTGTGCCGTGACAATGGTCTGCAGGTGGGTGCCTTCGTAGAGGGCGTTATGGCCAACACCGGCAGCCTTGCTAAGTTCCTGCCCGCCGTGATCTTCATCGTGGCCTGCTTCATCGGCTTCGCCACCGGTACCTCTTGGGGTACCATCGGCATCATGGTCCCGCTGGTCTGCGCTGTGTTCAACTGGGATACCCAGATGACCCTGCTGTCCGTGGGTCTGGCGGCCTCCTGCGCCGGCGGCGTGTGCGGCGACCACCTGTCCCCCATCTCCGATACCACCATCATGGCTTCTGCCGGCGCCCACTGCTTCCACCTGAACCATGTGGCGACGCAGCTGCCCTATGGCATCACCGTGGCTGCCGTTTCCTTCGTCAGCTTCATCATTGCCGGTATCGTCCAGAGCGCTGTGGTCTGCATGATCATCGCCATCGTTCTGATGATCGCCACCCTGCTGGTCATCAAGGCTATCACCGCCAAGAAGCACGCCGGCATCTTCCAGGAGATGGCCGAGGCCGACAAGGCGCTCTACAACAAGTAAGAGAAACGTGCCTTTGAGGTTGGTCTGAACCGATCC
>OGWX01001946.1_pt1 | contig 12986 bp, 10 predicted proteins | sample 1576151 | NCBI WGS metagenome assembly OGWX01 (sample SAMEA3541591, study PRJEB24748) | human gut metagenome | biome: human gut; feature: human-associated habitat; material: faeces | place: China | collected 2012
ATAATAGAATTTCTTAATATATAATGAACGTCCATTTTCATTAAGCAACATGAAATTATATTTTCAATAGAATTTTTACAAAAAAACCGCCGCATCAGCTTCATTCTGACACAGCGGTACTTTTTTCTTTCATAAAACTAGTGAGTAGTTCCCATAGCCTCTTTTACATCTTCTGTATTATTCACTACAGCTTCAACACAATATTCCAGAGACTTTGCGATTGTCTCAAGCGGCATACTTGCCATTCCGTTCGCCTTATCTACAACCTGATCGCAAGCATATGGTACATGGATAAATCCGGCACGGATGTTAGTGTATTTGGTTGCACACATATGCAGTACATTGTACATTACACAGTTGCATACGTAGGTTCCTGCCGTGAAAGATACATGGCATGGAAGTCCGTGAGCACGTACATTCTGAACCATTGCATTTACCGGAATTGTTGCAAAGTATCCGGTTGGACCGTCTGCCTGAAGTGGCTCATCAAGTGGCTGGTCACCTGCATTGTCCGGAATCCGGGCATCTGCAAGGTTGATTCCTACTTTTTCTACAGTGACGCAGGAACGTCCGCCTGCCTGACCTACATTGATCACTATATCCGGGTTATGTTCTTTGATTGCCGCTTCAACTGCCGGTGCACTTTTCTTGAATTCTGTAGGGATCTCTACATATACGATCTCGGCCCCCGCAATTGTTGACGGAAGAAGCTTGATTGCCTCGAATGCCGGGTTTACGCTTTCTCCTCCAAATGGATCAAATCCTGTTAATAAAACCTTCATGTTAATTTCCTCCTTTATATCTCTTAGTATAACACAGGCTCCGGGATAATAACCTTCCCCTGCTGCATAATCTGTCGGTTGTCCGTGTAGATATCCGGTTCCATACATACCAGATCAAAATGCCCTTTGGCGTTCTGAATACCTCCAAGAGCAATATTACGCCCAAGTCCTACATGGAATGTCCCATAAGCAGATTCATCTTCAATATAGCAGTTTCCAAGGCATTGTGAGCATGAATTAAGCCCGATTCCGAGTTCCCCCGCAATATAGATCCGAGAATCCTGATAATCTTCCATGTATTTTTTCAACCGAATACCGGTCGGAGTCTCTTCAATCTCCGTAATCCGTCCGCCTTTAAATAAAATCCTTGTCGGTTCCTCTGCGCGACCAATATATCCCAGAGAACCGTCAAGCACCATCACACCTTCTGTCTTTGTCTCCTCGATCGGGACATAGACCTCAATACTGGAAGAAGAATATCCCTTTCCATCCTTTAGAACTCCGTTAAAAAATCCCGGATCTCTGCCCACTTTGTAGAACATCATATCCGTTCCTGCCGGAGTTGTCACACGGACTTTTTCTGAATACTTGAGATATTTGATAAATGCCTTTGCCATCAGCCGGCTCTTCTTCGTATCCATCGTCAGGAAATCGTATTCCAGAAAAGATCTTCCGTCATTGGTTGCCAGTGGCAAGGACAGAAATTTCTTGTGTCTTTGTATCGCACGCTTTGCGGCTTTCGTTGTCACCAGCGAATACTCTGTCGCCGCGATAATTGCCGTATAAGGATCAAAAACTGCTTCATTATCATCAAAAAAGATTCCCACATGGCGCCCCTTGTTCTCGACAAGCAGTGTATTCACTGACCGTGCTTTTCCGGAAGCCTCTTTTTCCATTGCTTTTGCTTCTGCAAGATATTCCTTCGATGTCACGATCAGTACTTTGTCCCACGCCCTTACTTTTACCCATTCGTGAATAATGATCCGGGCACCCCGTTCCATATTCGGTGTCATATGTCCCTCTTCTTTCTCCATACCAAAAACTAGAATAAGCTTACGAATTCTAAGGCCATTATTTTCTGCTTTTCCAGTGAAATAATGACCTTAGCTACTTATGTCTTATTTACTTTAATACTATCATATAACAGATCTGGAACACAAGCATAATAATTGCAACCAGAACCTGATTTTTGATAGCGCCCCAGCGGTCCTTCATGTTCAGGATCGCAACCGGCAGGATGTTGAAGTTCGCTGCCATCGGTGTAAGCAGAGTTCCACAGTATCCACATGTAAGTGCGAGCATACCGATCACCACCGGATTAGCACCGTAAGCAAGAACGAACGGTGCACCGATACCAACTGTCATAACGGTGATAGCTGCGAATGCATTTCCCATGATCATGGTAAAGAGTACCATACCGATTGCATAAATGATGATCCCGATATTTACATTTCCCTTTGGAACAATCTTTTCAACAAGCTGTGCGATTACATCGCCAACTCCTGCAGCGGTAAATACACCTCCAAGACATCCAAGCAGCTGTGGCAGCATACTTAGAGGTCCTGTGATTCCAAGGAATCTTTCAGAATCATTCAAAAAGACTGCCGGTTTATTCTGTTTTGTGTCGAATGCCATCAGTAAGATCATAGCTACAATCACACCAACGGTAATTGCGACCATAGAACTCATATTACTGAATAATGCAAAGAACAGGGAGCATACCGCTACGGAGAATGCCGGGACAAATATCTTCATTCCGATCTTCTTAAACTGCTGTTCTGTGTGTTCCTTTGTCGGATTATCTGTTTTTCCGATTTTTACTTTCTTGAAGATCGGCGGCAGGCACATGATCAGAACAAGCACACCAGAAACCTTTGCCGGGAGCCATGAACCAAATCCACAAACGATACCGAAAGAGCACCAGAAAACAGCGGTTCCGACTCTTGACGGATTCTCTTTATCCAGCAGGTTCTTAATTCCTGCGTAAATCGTGATCAATCCGATAATTACCCATACTACATTCAGTCCGATTGCATTAAACGAATCGCCGACCTGTATAAATTTTAAATTACTCATCTGTCTTCCTCCCTCTATTTCTTAGTATCTGTTGATTTTCCATAGTATTTCTTCATCAGTTTGTTATCTTTCACAATAACAAATGCGCAGGAAACAACAAGTGCAACTAATGCTACCGGGATTTCAGCTGCTGCAAGGTCGATCAGTTCTACTTCGTATCCAAGACCTGCAAGCGTTGTCTGTACAAGGATTCCGCCGGCACCACCTACGAACAGTACCTGGAAGAAGAACCATGTGAAGTTCTGCATAGCAACAGCAAGTCCTTTTGCTTCTTCTACGTGATCTTCATTTGCTTTTCCTTCTTTATTGCTGATCGCACCTTCGATCATCGGAAGCAGTACCGGACGGATAAATCCGGCAACTCCACCGAAGCTGACATTGAATGCTCCAAACAGAGCATTCAGCATACCATATACAGCAACAAGCTTACCTGCTGTCGCACTTTTTACTTTACGGATCAGGTTTGCCGCTGCTTCACGCAGACCGTTTCTTTCCAGTGTACCTGTAACCAGCAGGATCATGATAAAGATCGCCATACTTCTGTTCGCTACAAAGTTTGTACCGATTGTTTCCAGAAGTCCGCCCACTCCAAGTCCTCCAACAATCCCTGTCGTGATAAGGGCCAGGAAAATAATGAGGATTGAATCCAGTTTCAGCGCGAATCCAACGATTACGATTAACACGCCAAGTAATTTGATGAGTTCCATACCTAACTCCTCCTTTAGAAAAGTATTAAAAAGTTATTTATTTTTTCCAGTCACTTTGACAATCATCGGGCGCTGTCTTATGTAACTGGTCAAAATCTGTCCATCCTGCTCTTCCAGATGACAGTCCATCACATGCACTGCTTCCATCAACATCCGGATAGTCGCCTCGTCATGTGCCACATGAGCCCTTGCACACAAATTCAGGTATTCACCCTGTGCGGTCTCATCTGCAACCTCGCTGGTATAAGCAACCGTTGTGATCCACGGAAAACGGATCGACGGATAACGATGGTTTGGATCTGCCGCGAACGGGATCCAGTAGTTGATCATTTCTTTATAATAGTTTGCCGGGAACAATTTCGGCATCCATGCATGTGCATATTTTTCAAACTGAGCACTCCATTCACGGTTCAATTCTCTCATCTCCGGATACTCGGCAATCTTGTCTGCAATCACATCTTCCATTACCTTATTGACCGGGTAATTGTCCTTGTACTCTGGATTGGTCACATACCAGAAATAACCATAAAGCAGAGATCTCGGAAGCCAGAAGCCTTTGTAAGACGGGGAGGTATAACCTGAAAACTGCTGCTCCCATTCATGGCTCGGTACTCCGTGATTGTCCACGATCATATCCGGGACATACCGGTCATAAATACGGGTTAATCCCATCGCCTCGCTGTGGATCGTATCCTGCTGGAAATGTTCATAGTAGAACTCTTTTCCAAGCGAATTAAATCTTGCCACATGGAATTTCCAGGTTGGATGCTCTTTCTGCAATTCATAATGGATTGCCGCACCATCCACATTTTCCATCGGAACGATCACCAGATTCAGTTTATCCGGTAAATCTTTGTAAACATCTTCTGTCAGCAGCTTCTTGATCAGGATAAATGCTGCATTTGTCGAAGATACTTCATTTGCATGATGTCTTGCATTGATCATCTCGCCAGGAATTCTTGATATACGCTTCGTCATGGACAGATAGCCTTCGTATTCCGGTTTGATCCATACTGCATAGAGTTCACGTCCTGTATAAGATACCGCAGTCCGGAACACTTCGATTCCAGGAACCTGCTTCAATTCTTCGATGATCTCACGGTAAGTATCATATCCGATCAGTTCATGCTCATGCAGGTCAATCTCTTCAATCCGTTTCGTCTTTGGTTTTTCTTCTCTTTCCGGTGTAAGTGCTGCATACTGTATCTCGCCCTGCTCACTTTCAAACAAAAGCTTCGTACCTGCTGCAACACTTTCACACTCTGCTAGTACACCCTTTGACCACAATGTTGAGTAAGTGTGTAATACATTAGATTGTACCCCATTTGTGCGGATATGGAAAGTAAAATTATCATTTTCCCATGAAATAGCACGGATCCATGCATCTGCTTCTTCCCGTTTTCTCTGTAAAAGAACCGTTTTTCCATCTTTTACAATGCATGCTTCTTCTTTTAACGGCTCGGTCAGTGTCACCTTAAATACCGGTCTGCCTTCTTTTTCATGGATCACCGGAAGGATCAGTCCCGGCGCATCCAGCATGACATCTGCTTTCTTCACACCGTAATTTTTAAAATAGTCGCTTCCGACAAAATACATATCTTCATGCAAAGCATCCAGTGAAGAGATCAGATCCTCTCTTGATCCGGTCGCATAGTCCGGTTCACTTGCGGTCACGTCCAGACGCAGTTCATGGAAGAACGGCTGCAGGTCTGCGGAAATCTTTCCGCCTGTCTTTTCCTCAATATATCGTCTGCAATCCGGAAGAACTTCCTTCTGGTAAACATCCCAGATCTCTTCCATATCGGTACGGACGGTCTGATAAAATACTTCCTGTCCGTCAATCTCTGCTTTTACATAACCGGTTGCCGGATGAACCTTTCCCATCTGCGGATATTCATCCATATATGGTCTTTCCGACCAGACTGCTTTGTAAGTATCCTCACAGCAGACCTTTTCGTCCTTGATCCCCTTGCAGAGATAAGTGATATCTTCTTCGCCTTCATAAGCTTTGAAAATGACTTTATCTCTTTCAATTCCAAGCTCTTTTACCAGAATATCTTCTACCGGATACAGTTCCTGCAGATAGCGGATCGGAAGATCATACCACTTGTCCGGAGTGTCTGCATTCAGATTGTGATAGGACGGGGTTGCACCGTTCTCATCCAGCCAGTCTGTCTGGCCTTCCGGCAGGAACGGTTTGAAATAAATCTCAACCTGATCTGCCTGCGCTTCCTTCATCACCGGAAGCATCTCTTCAACGATCCAGGAATATCCCTGTTTGTATGCACAGATAACGGAGGTATCCTCCGGCTTGGCACCTAACATCTGGATTCTGTCTTCGATTTTTTCTTTTATCTTCTGGCGTACTTTTATATTTTCACTTACCGCACCGGTAATCTTTACCTTGCTTCCTTTCCCGATCTGCGGATAAACCTTTTCTTCCAGAAGTTTTTCAAAAACTTCCACTTCCCACGGAAGCTCATACACCTTCTCGTACATCTTCTGTCCGGATTTGTAATTATATATCTTTGCATCCCCGGCTTCTTTTTTCTGTGTATCATTCCAGAGCGGAGATCCGTACACTTCGTATTCTCCTGTCTGCTCTTTCTGCATCGCTTTCAAAGCTGCAAGCTGTCCATCTGCGCTGCGCAGTACAAAGTCATCCACCATATCCATCAGCAGGTCTTTCCAGCTTCTCTGACCATTGATCTGTGGAAATTCCATACAGAGGCTGGAGGTAAATGCAATTAGTTCCTCTCCGTCACCGCGAAGAGATACTTTTACACTTTCTCCTTCTTTTTCCCGTACAAGCTCTGTCTGCTCTGCTTTTTCCAGAACGAGCCGGTTGCCTGTATAAGCTGCATCTGCCGTAATATTTCCTTTATATCCGGTTGTCTCCATACCAAAACGCCATGCCAGGTTACATGCTGCAACGAGCATCGCATCATCTGCATCCTCCGGAAGTACAATCTTCACATCCAACACATCCGGAAGAAGATCCTGATTCTCGTCTTTCAGGAAATCCCCTTTCTGAAGCATCGTCTCCAGCCCTTTTTCCTTACGGAAATCCAGATCAAAGATCGGACCTGTATGCTTTGATGCTGATTCGTACTCTTCCGGTGTTCCCCCTGTACTCTTTTTCCACAGGGCTTTCAGCTCTTCCATATTCTCCGGCACCGGAATCTCACCGTCCGCTGTGATCACCGGAAATGTAGCTGTCTCTGTCTGAAATCCCAGAAGTAGTGCTGCTTCAACCGCATAACGCTTCTGTTCTCCTGTCATGCCGGCTGCAAGTTTTAATTTTTCCATCTTACACCTCCAAAAGCACTGTAGTTCGTTTTCGTACTACGGTCTAAAAAGATACTGTATTCCGAACTACGTTCTGCTTTTTATATCCTTCATTCTACTAAAGTGTTCAAATAAAGTCAACCATATTATCCTTATATGGACATTTTCAATAAAATGTATGCAGAAACAAAACATTGCACTCTCCACATCCCTGTGTTACAATAGCTTCAATACTTTTAAGAAGGCAGGAACGATCAATTATGACAACGCACGGCAAACGACATGCAAAACAGGACATCATGGATGCAGCATGGAAGCTTTTCACAAAACAGGGCTATGATGAAACTACGATTTCCCAGATCATTGAGCTTTCCGGCAAATCCCGCAGCACCTTCTATCATCATTTTCGCGGAAAAGACGAGCTTCTCTTCAGCCTCGCCTATTCCTACGACAGTGACTATGATAGCTGGCTTCAGACCTGTGACCGGACGCTTCCAGCCGCCGATCTGCTGCTCGCCTTCAACCATTTTGTGCTGAATAACCTGGAGCACTCACCATATATGGATCTCTTTGCGTCCCTCTACGGTCTTCAGGTAGCTACTACCGGAACCAGACATATTTTAAACCCGGATCGCAATTATTATAAGATTCTGCGCAAGATCCTTTTCGACGGGATCAAATGTGGAGAACTAAAGTCAGACTACTCCTACGTCGAGCTCTCCCAGATGATCACCTCTGCCCAGATCGGTCTCACCTACTCCTGGTGTCTCACCCAGAGAAGCTTCTCCCTGCTTCAATACGGCGAATCCCTCCTGACACCATTTATTGAATCTTTACGCGTCAACTAACCTAACCCACCCTCAATATAAATACCCTCTCCCATATACCAGGAAACTATCTCTCTATAGTTTCCTGAATTTTTATGTTTAGCAGCCGCCAGGTCTGCGCCCAAAGTCTTGAGGGCGGATTTAGAAAAAGAATAGGTGTGAAGGCACTTATTGTACAATGGAGATGAGACTCAAAAATTGTGGAAGCCTTTGCTGACACAATTTTCGCTTTCAGAGGCTCATCGGAATGGTTTGCACAATGGACTTCACCCCTATATTTTTTTAATCTGCCTCACTACCTCCCTTTCGCAGACCGTCCCCACAAAAAAGGAAACCCTTATCCGGCAAACCACCAGATAAGGATTTCCTCAATTCTTTATACTTTTTTAGGATGACAACATTTTTATTACAGTGTGATCAGAGCATCTGTAATATTTGTAATTCTGCGGTATCCATCTTCTGTGATCAGGAAATCATCTTCCTGACGGACTCCGCCGATTCCCGGAATGTAAATTCCAGGTTCGATCGTATGAACCATTCCCGGCTGAAGGGTCACTTTACTGCCGGTACAAATATACGGCTGTTCATGAATATCCAGTCCGAAGTTGTGTCCCGGACCATGTGGAATATGATAGCCTGCATCTTCTACTACCTTCACGATGATATCTCTGAGCTCGCCCATAACCATTCCCGGTTTCAGGCTGTTCTGACCAGCATCCTTTGCTTTTCTGACTACGTCAAACATCTTGTAAAGCTCCGGATTTTTGGCTTTCCCTACTGCAACAGTACGGGTAATATCCGAGCAGTATCCGTGATAATAAGTTCCGAAATCAATCGTCACAAAATCACCAAGCTGGATTTTTCTATCGGATGCTGTCGCATGACAGTTTGCTCCGTTATCCGGACCAGATGCTACAATCGTCTCGAAGCAGAATCCGGAGCCGCCACGGCTTCTGAACTGATATTCCAGTTCATTTGCAATATCGATCTCTGTAACGCCCGGTTTGATCACATCAAGCAGTGCATAGAAAGATCTCTCTGAAATCCGGCATGCCTGTTCGATCGTCTCGATTTCTTCCGGTGTCTTGATCGCACGTAAAGGTTCTACATAAGACCCCTCGGAAACGAATTTGGTATCAGGAGCCTGACTTACCAGATCCTGATAATCATCAAATGTAAGATCTGCTCCACAGATTGCACACTGTTTTACCCCTGCTTCTGCCGCCAATTTACCGGTCTGGCTGAAGTAATTCAGTCCTTCACCGTAGACGACAACTTCAAATCCTTCTGTTTCCTGTGCGACCTGGAATTCAAACCGTCCGTCGGTTACAAAATAGTTTTTCTTTTCTGTTAAAAGCAGGACCGCAACTCCATATTCTCCGGTAAAGCCGGTCAGATACTTAATGTCGCTGCCTTTGCTAATCACAATTCCGTCATGACTATTTTTCTTTACAGCATCTACAATTTTCTGTATGCGTGTATTCATTGTTCCATCTCCTACTGAATGAAATCCCAGTTGAATTTCATATTTTCATCATATGATTTGTATGGTTTTCCATCAATATCATAGATGTTTACATTATAATGCCAAGGTTCCGGAAGTGTCTTCTCCGGATAAATGTGCTTCATCAGCTCATATCCTTCCGGATCATAGACCTTCAGTTCCTCTCTTGTGTTGACCGGTCCGCGGATACCATCCCATCGTCCGTCAACACCTTCCTGCATGACATTGAACCAGACAGTACTTAAGGTTGCAAAATACTCTTCGTAATTGCTGATCGCATAAGTGTCCGGCCACAAACCATTGTCGCTGGCATGCTGATATGCTTTCCGGATCATGTCTGCAAGCGTCTGGTCTTTCAGACCATTCATTCCAACCAGATGGATCGCATGTCCAAATTCATGCACAAGGATCATCTCATTCGGATAACTGGTTGCATATCTTCCGGTTCTGAGACGGATCACATTTGCCTCTGAAATAGAGGATGCCGGATTCGTCATCTCACCGCCGTAACCTGCCACGTGGCGGGTTGCAAGCAGATATCCCATTCTGTGTTCCGGGACATCATATGCATTCTCAAGCAGTCCGAACACAGATACCTCTGCGCCTCTGCGGACGAGCTCTTCTGCTACTTCCGGGATCTTTTCAAGCATCATATCAATAATTGCAAGTGCTTTATCCACTACAGCCGGTGTTGTTTTTTCTCCGGCTTTTACTACAATGCCGGAGGTTCCTTTTTTGCGGACTACATAATATGGCTGATACACGGTCTGGTAGACCTTTTCATTGTCTACCGGTCTGTCTTTTACATCAGTCAGCTTTCCGACAACCTGTACGGTAACCTCTCCTGCACATTCCGGATCAACCGGATGAACCAGGGAAAGTGTGGTACGCATGGATTCTTTCTGGTATACCGTACCATAATCCCATGTCATATCACTGGTCCAGTGTACCAGTTCCTGTACTTCCCCTTTGTATTTTACCAGATAATCGTTTTCATTATCAGCACGGCGCATCTGTTCGCCCCAATAAATCTCAATTCTTCTGTCATCGATCAGAATGACTTTTTCGACCGGTGCATAATTACAATTCTCTGACATTTATTTTTCATCCTCCTGAAACATAAACTTATTTCCTGATCTTTTATGCTTCTGCGTTCTTGTCCAGTCCCATTCCGACTGCAAGCTTTTTACTGAAAATTGCTACAACCACACCGACTGCACATACACCCAAACCGATTGCTACGAAGAACGGAATTTCGCTTCCTTCTTTGTAGAAGTTTGTGAGCAGCGTGTTAAGAGCAGCTCCTGTAGACTGTGACATTGACCAGATTGTCATCATCTGTGTCATGAATGCCTTCGGTGCTGCAACAGCCGTGATTGAGTAACCGATCGGGCAGGTAAATCCTTCACCAAGCATCAGGATTGCATAGAATAATACGATCCACCATGCGCTGACTTTTGCATCTCCAGGATAGATTACATAGAGGAGTGCAATGATTAAAGCTCCAAGTCCCCAGAAGATTGTTCCGATACCCATCTTTGTGGTTCCGTATGGCTGTTTCTTTCCGAGTTTTGTCCATACTGCTGTCAGGATACTTCCGATGATAACTGCAAATACTGCTGGGATTGTCTGCATAGATGCTGCAGGCACTTCAATTCCGAACAGTACACGGTTAACCTTTTCTTCATAGAAGATTGCAAGGATTGAAATTGTCTGTGTCCAGATCAGCAGGGTAACTGCGTTACAGATGAACGGCGGAACCAGGCAGAGGATTTTCTTCTTCTCATGTGGCTCTGTCTTTTTACTTTTGTAAATAACTACCAGGTATACGATCGGGATAATGATCGATACAGTACTGATTACATTTGAAAATACAGAAATACTTAATGTTCCTGTTGCAAAAAGCGTTGCAAGAACAACTGCGCAGATAACAAGTACAATGATCATCTTTGTGATGAAAGAACGTTTCTTATCATCCGGAAGCGGATCATCCGGTTCAATACCGATATTACCGAAGAACGGTTTGTATGTAACTGCATATACAACGATACCCAGGAATGCAAGGACTGCACATGCCGCGAATGCTACATGATATCCGAGTGCTGCTGCGATTATACCGGAAAGTACCGGAGCTGCTGCACCAATGTTGGAAATTACGTAAGAAATCGTGTAAGCGCTGTCACGTCTTCCATCGGATTCATCATAGAATTTTCCAAGAAGAGCATCCAGACATCTGCCACCGAACATCGGTCCGATTGCCAGACATCCCATAGCGATTCCATAGCCAGGAACGCCAAGTGGTAATGCAAGGCATACATATCCAATAAATGAAAGTGATCTTGATATAAATAAGGACTTCCGGCATCCTAAGATACGGTCGCAGACAAAGCTTCCGACAATACCTGTCAGTACGACAACTGTTGAATATAAAGAGATCAGCTGTGCTGCATTTGCCTTGCTGAATCCAAGTCCTTCCGGTGCATTTGCGTATAAGTAGTAAATCAGTACCGCACTCATCGCATAGCTTGCGAAAGAGTTACAAAGCTGCATAAAGCTCAGGGTTCCCACACCCTTTGGCTGTCCTAAAAAGGCGGTTTGTTTTCTTAACGCCTCATCATGTTCGTTCATTATTTTTTCCTCCAAGATAACCTTTTGTATTCTATTCATTCAGCAAAAAACAATCGTTAATTATTTCCCCATCCTCAGATGTCTTCACTCCTCCTTTTTCATAATTTTTAACTTTTGTTTTTTATTATGAACATACAAATATCTTACTTTTTTTTGTTTACTTTGTCAATAATTTTGCCTGTAAATATGAATTTTTGTTCACATTCATAAACATTGACAAAAAAGGAACGCAAAAAACGTCTTTTTAACCGTTTTTTGCGCCCTTTTTCGTCATTTTTCTGTATTATTTATTTCTGGTTGCGGAACTGTACCGGTGTGATATTGTACGCCTTTTTGAAGAGCCTGTTGAAGTGCTCTACATTCTGGTATCCAACGGTCAGTGCAATATTTTCAACGGTCATGCTGCTGCTTTTTAACAGGGCACGTGCCTTTTTCATTCTGACCTTTTTGACAATATCCCCGAAAGTCGTTCCGGATTTTTCTTTGATATATTTGGAAAGGTATGGTTTGGACAGGAAGAATTTCTCTGCAAGGTCATCCAGAGATACATCCAGATAATTTGCCTGGATATAGTTCATGATCTCTACCATTCTTTCATCTTTACATTCATTCGCATTCTTCAGTTCATCGATCTTGTTGACAGCAACTGTCAATGCTTCAATAGAAGCTTTGATGATATCGGCATCAATTCCGACTCCCCAGTAGGTCTTTCCATTGCAGATGACACCTACATAAGCGCATGCCTTGGAAGAAGAACCACGCGTCAGGGAATGTTCTTCGTAGAAGCTCAGTTCATAGCTGATACCAAAGTACTGTTTGATCGCATTGCTGACTGCATCAAGACGTCCGTTACCACCTGCTGTTACCACACGTTTTCCATTTGCATGGGAAATGGTTGCGTCTGCCATAATACCATCTTCCTGTTTGAAGTGGCATTCATCGATAGAGAAGATTCCTTTGTAATTTACATAGTGATCTTCAAAAATGTGGTATACCCAGTCCGGAGTCAGCTCCTTGTGTGCTTTATCGGATACATCTTTCACCATGTAGCCGACTTCTTCACGCATCTCTTTCGGAACGCTGATGCCAAAGTTCTGCTTCAGAATGTAGCTTACACCGCCTTTTCCTGACTGGCTGTTGATACGGATAACATCCGAATCATATCTTCTTCCAA
>OGWX01001951.1_pt1 | contig 12974 bp, 6 predicted proteins | sample 1576151 | NCBI WGS metagenome assembly OGWX01 (sample SAMEA3541591, study PRJEB24748) | human gut metagenome | biome: human gut; feature: human-associated habitat; material: faeces | place: China | collected 2012
TTCCTCTTAAGCGACGGATATGTACCATAACTGTATTATTTGCTTCGTAAACCTTCTCATTCCAGACTTTCTCAAAGATCTCATCAGTACTGAAAACCTTTCCAGGATTGGAAGCTAACAGATAAAGGATATCAAATTCGATGGGCGTTAATTTGATTTCTTCCCCATCTACCACCACTTTGTGGTTATCACGGTTAATGCTCATTCCTTTAATGGTGATCTCATTATTAACAGGCTCTCTTGCACCGCTGTTTGGATTTAACTGGGTGTAGCGGCGCAGCTGGGATTTGACTCTGGCCGTCAGCTCCAGCGGGTTAAATGGTTTTACCACATAGTCATCTGCACCGGTTCCAAGACCTAAGATCTTGTCTAAGTCTGTGGACTTGGCACTTAACATGATAATGGGGATGTTATTGGTCTCACGGATCTTTCTGCACATCTCCAGTCCGTTCATACCAGGCATCATAATGTCTAACAGCACCAGATGGATATCCTGCTTGTCCAGGATGCTAAGTCCCACCTCTGCATTTTCTGCTTTAAATACTTTATATCCATCGCTGACCAGATAGATCTCGATCAGGTCTGCGATCTCTTTTTCATCATCTACTACCAGAATATTGATATCGGGCATTTACTTGTCCTCCTCTTTGGTTCGGCACTTCACAGCCATTTGTTTTTCGTATACAGAAATTATAACATACATCTACTGTTACTTCCTTACTTTTTTCTTGAAAAATTCTGGCTAAATTGGGTTATTTCCGGCAAAAAGGCCGCAGAACAATCTTTTGCCTGCGGCCTTTTTCCCATTCTCTTTTATTGTTGCAATTCAGCTTTGCATCTTCTGATGGTCTGGATCTATCTTACGATCACATAATAAGGAACCGTCAGAACCGTTGTCTGAGAGGCGTCTTTTATTTCAAATAACAGACGATACGTACCTTTTTGCGCCGAACTGCTTAAGATCAGCTGTCCCGTTGGCGTTTTTGAGCTGTCGTAAGTACCTGTACCATTTCCAATGGTAAATACTCCTGATACAGAGGAAAGGAGCGCTGTGGCTTTATCACTGCCTGCAAGACCGTAATAAGGTGTAACTGTCATGGTTCCCTGTTCTGGAATATTCTGCACCTGGATATTAACAGGACAACCTTCCGCCCAGTCTGCAAGATCCGCCACACGCATTCCGCTAATCTTTAAGGCCGGACGCTTTGCATCTGCCTTCTTAAATACAACATCCACTGAAGATCCTGCTTTTCTTCCATTCAATGGAGAAGCAGATTCAGAGGAATCTGACAGATACAGCTGTGCAGTAAAAGAATAATCCTTTTCTTCTTCCGGGAACAGATCAGATCTCATAATAATCGTCTTATTTCCACTCTGGATCGTTCCCAACGGGATAACAAAAACGCCTTTTTTTATCTGGTTAAAGGAATCTCTTGTTTCTCCTTCTTCTATGTTCAGGGATGCGTCTCCTGGAAGTTCAGCTGGATCCTTCGCTGTTAAGACCAGAGCCAATGAACGGTGTTCGCTAAAACTGTCATTTCCTTCTGAATCATTTACAGCGTAAGTAAACACAGCGGACGGATCTGCAGGCCCTTCCTGTGTCCCGGCTGCCGAAAGGCTGTATGTGGTCCTTGCCTTTAGTTCAACCGGCAAATCTACATCTGCAAATGTATTTACATTCTTACTGTCTGCAACGCCCAGCGCCAGCTGATAATCTCCCACATCTGCTTCTTTTGCTCCTGAAAAATCTACTATGAACTGATAGCGGAAGGAAACAGCGCTTGTTCCGGTTGTCACATAGCTGTATTTTTCATTTCCGCTCATTCGGGTAAATTCCTTTAGATCCACCTTTTCGGCAGTTCCATCTGACTTATAATACCAGAAATCCGTCACCTGATTATCAGAGGATATTTCCAGCATGGTGATTGCCGTTCCCTTAGGAAATGGATCAGTCACTCCACCTTTCTTCCAGGTGATAAAACGGCTGTCAAAATTTCCTGGCACAAAATCGTGTACTACATACAAAGCTGTAAATGAAGAGTTCTGACTGATAACACTGGCTGTTCCAGCATCTGTAATATTTGTTACCTGATAGTGTGATCCTACTGCAGTTCCCGATCCGTCTGCGCTGGCCGGTTTTACATTTCGATCCAGCTGGATCCGCCGGACTATGGTAACGTAATCATTTCCAATGGTTACATCTACATATCTTGCAGTGGTAACATCTGTAAGTGCTTTGGAAAATTCTGCCTTAATCTCCATTTCAACAGCCTGACCTGCAGGTACAGTCCAGCTCTGGCTGCATTCTTTATCCGTAGTAATAACAGCCTCTGTGCCATTATTTACGTTAAAATACAGCCTAAACTTACTGTTTGCATCTGCACCTGTAAAGCCAGACGGATCTGCAGTAACCAGAGATGTACCTGATGAAACAACTGCCTTCTTTATCTTTAAAACCTGGCTCTTTAACGGAGTCCAGGAAAGATCCTGCTTCTTTTCAACTCTGTTTGCTGCAGCTGCTGTATCTAAAACCACATGGATCCTTGCGCCCTGGTCTGTTGTTTTATCTTCTGTGTAAGATACAATAACACTTACCCCTTCATTGGGATAGGAATTGGTTGTCGTAGAACCGTTGCGTACATAAGTATATCTTCCAAAAGAGCGCCAGCTGTCACGCTTTCCTGCATTGGCTGCAAAGTCATTGGCTGCATTATCATAGCCCACTGCGATTCTAAAACGATAGGCGTCACCGGTATCAACCTGGGCATTTTCTGTCGTAACAATTTTTACAGCTGTAATCCCGCTGTGATCTGATAACTGATCATCTGTATACCAGGTGACTGCATCACCTCGTATAGTCTCGGAATCCAGGTTCCCATCTTTTGTATAATACACCTGAAATGGAATATCTGTGTTTGTCGTTCCCTGACGGATCTTTTTAACCTCCACTGCATTTAGAAGTTTCAAATTAAACTCTTTTTCCACCGCAAGCGCCTGAGGATCCAGTTTAGAATCCGTGGAAACAATAGGAATGTAATAGGAAAAATCCGACGCTGCTCCGCCGTCATTACTGGAAATCGTCACATCATATTCCAGCCTGTCATCTGCAGATCCCAGCGTAATGGATGATACATTATCTGTTTCATTTTCTTTGTGAAGAGAAGTTTCCACTTCAAGCTTGGCCTCTGCCCGCACAATGTTCAGCTTAACCACTCCATCAGAAGAATTATAAACTCCCATTCCCAGATTACCCGTTTTCCCCTGTGTTTCAAAATAAGAAGCCAGACTTTGTATCTGTGTACTGCTGCTCTTTCTTAATGCAGCCAGAGTATTACAGTTAACACCGATCGACATAGCTGCGCCCCAGCTGATTGCCTGGCCATCTGCCTGTACAGCTACGCAGTTTCTGAAATCCCAGTTGATGCTCTGCATACTGGCATCAGTAGCCAGCTGTACCGTTGCTCTCACTGCCTCTGCCATATCCTGACTGCCGTTATTTTGGGCATTGATTCCCTTTACTTCAATGCACCACCAGTAAGCTGTGGTTCCGTTTACGGTGCAGGATGCATCCAGTCTTTTAACACTTGCAGCCTGCACCTTCGATTTTAATGTACCGCTATTATATATGTTGACAAATGCCTGTTCCTTTCCTGGAATACTGACCTTATCCGGCAGACAGATATAAAATTTACCATCTCTGAAAACATGATACCCATTTACATAACCGCCTCCATTGTAGTCATGTTCTTCAGAATTTACAGTTGCCCCAAAAGTCACACTCACGCTATCCCCTGCTGAGATCTGCCGTGTGGTCTGACCGTTCGTGTTCATTGCGCTCAGACCAAATGCTATAAAATCCTCATCTGAGACCGTACTGGTTTCTACTGAACTGATCTTCGTGATAGATGAAGATGAACTAAGAGACCGGGCCGCATCCAAAGATTCGATTGTCATTGTGGCATGGGCTTTGGATCCCAGTTCTCCTTTTATATATCCAAAAAACAATCCCTGATCATTATAACGGTTGCGATATAAATGCGCCGTTTCTAAATGATATGCCGTACTCTTTTTCAGTTTTGCCTGATAGGAAATTTTTTTTATGTAACGATCTGAGTTACCTGTCAGATTGCTTACTTTGATGTTAAATGATGATTGATTCGGGTAATGTTTTGTCCCCGTTGTCCCATCATCCAGCTCATAATTTACATCCGTTCCACCGGTATTCCCATAAACCGGTATATTTACCTGTGTTACATAGTACTCCGCGTCCCCATCGCCTGTATTAAACTGGAATGTGATCTTTAATTCCGGGCTGTCCTGGGCCCCGTCATTATGGATATCAAAAAATCCCAAAGCTCCTACGATACCATTTTCCTTTGTGAGTCCCTGATAGATCCTGCGCTTTGCGATCTTTTCTCCTTCAGCTGCCTGGGCAGAAGATGTCATTTTAATATCAGGCGCTGTCTGAACATACCAGGCGAATCTGGTGGGTGTAAAAGTGTTTTTTAAAGTACTGACTTGCCCTGTATATGTTGTCTGCTCTGTGATCTCCCACTCAACTCCCAGGATTTTCATAGGCTCCCCCTGAACCTCCATATCTGCCAGTTCTGACGGCCAGGAGAAACAAGGAGTATAAAACAGCTTTGTAAAGGAACCAATATAAATATTCTCAAATGTATATGTGATCGTATGGTTTATAAGATCACTCTGTGTTTCTGTAAGCTTATATCCGCTTTCATTTCCCTGTTTATTCTCCTTTAGTGCTGTATCATCAGCTGAAAAGCCTAAATAATGTTTCTCTTTATTTTCTCCTATTTCAATATAGGGGCAGTGGAATTTAACAACCATCTTTTTATATACCTGATAGGACGGACCAGCCGTACCTCCTGTATAAGATATGGTGTCACCTTTGCCCAGGTAAACATCCTGTTCTGTAATTCCTGAGGTTTGAAATCCGTCAACAGACATAAAATTTCTCAATCCAGATCCAGCAAGGCTTCCTGTCCTCAGCGAGACTGCATCTACCTTACAGCTTTCTATCACTGTGTTCTGCTCTCCGTCCAGATTTTCCCCATTTTCAGCCTTTATCAGGCTGATCTGAAGAATATCTTCTGCCACCTGCGTTCCGCCTGTGTAACCGGCAAGTTCATTGCTATATCGGATTACAATGTCCTTGACCTCAATCGTCTCTACACTTGTATTTAAATAAAGACGCAATTCACCGCTGTATGGGCTGAAACCGGGCAGTGCTGACGTGCTCCCGCCTGATGTGTTTACCTGTGGAGCTGTATTTTGGATAAATTCTACTTTTTCTACGCCGGTTATATCAGAAGCTTTCGGTATTCCATTGAAATAAAACAGTTCTGAAAGTTTCATGGAAAGTACATATTGTTTATCTGCCTCTACCAGTGTATTATTCTGCCGGTTGACCGTAACATTAAGGGTACGGGCCTCTGTTGCAGCCCAGTCTGCTGTAAATATATTTTTCTCTGTATCTGACAGCGGTTTACCGTCAAATAACGCTTCCATTGCAAACGGTTTCTGGTCCTGATCTCCTTCTAATGCGAAGCTTACTGCCTGCCCCTGCTCATAGGTTGTCTGCAGCGTCGCTTCCAGACCAGTATACCCCGTCTGTTCCAGGATCTCCCAGTTTCCGCCCTGTATCTCATAATTTTCTGTCTGCTGTACTGTTCTATTTTCTAAGATCTCTTTCGGCAAAGTAAATACCGGTGTATAGAACAGGATATCCTCTTTTCCCAGACAGACATTTTCAAAGGAATAGATAAAACGATGCTCTTCTTCCTCATAAACTACAGGTTCTTTCAAAGCAAAAGCCTGCTTTTCCTCATGCCTGTTTTCCGTCAGTGCCTTATCTTCCGTGGAAAAATCCAGATAATGTTTCACACCATCTATGGTAATATACGGACATGAAAAAGCTGCTGTCAACTGTCTGTAAACCTGGGCGTCCTGATCACCCAGACCGCAGGTATAATAGAAACTATCTTCCTTTTTCAGTACTGTTTCTTTAGTATCTGCCTGAGCAGCGTTTTCTTTTGTGCTTTCCTTTGCATCTTCTTCTGCTTTTTCTATGATCATACTGCTTTTTAAAGACTTTTCTTCCTGGGATCCGGTCTCTAAGGAAACGGACGAAATACTGTATTCTTTAAACGCGCCTTCCGCTGCATCCGCCTCTTCTGTTTTTTTCACATCAGCCGTCGGATCCGATGATCCGTCAGCTGACATCACAGTCAGTCCGTCACCGATCAGCAGAGAAATTCTTAATGGATCTTCTATTTCCTGATTTCCACCAATATAACCGACTAATTCCGGCCGGTAACAAAGCTCTAACGGTGCAAGATCCACTATATCTGCCAGCGGATCTAACAGCAGCTGCAATTCACCGCTGTTTTTCCCAGTTTCTTCCATATTTTCTGTCATTCCCTGGATATCTTCTTCCTGTAATGTATCATCCGGTACAAAGACCATATCCTGAATGCCAGTCATTTCTTCTATATCCGGCAATTCTTTAAAATAAAATAAGTTTCCCAATGTGATAGAAAGAACTGCCTCCTGATCTGTTTCCTCTTCTGATCCGCCTCTTCTTTCTCCGCTGATCTCGATCAGTTTGGAAGTGCCTTCCTCCCACTGCAGAACCTGCTCTTTTTCCCCCTCTTCTAACTCTGTTCCATCCACTATGATCTGCAGATCATATCTAAGAGGTTCTGCTGTTTCTTTTTCTGCTTCTTTGGTCGCTTCTTTAACACCGCTGTTGGCGGTTTTTCCACCGTTATTTCCACTGTTGGCATTTTCTATCGTTTCTTTTGTCTCTATTGTATCCTTTGTCTCTTTGGTGCTATCTTTATTTTCCTCAGCCTGCGCAGTATCTTTTTCTGTGTCTTTTCCCGTATCTTTGCTGTCAGCTGCATTCCCGGTGGTATCTGCATCTTTACTGATATCTGTGCTTCCGGCACTACCGGTGCCCTTGTTATTTTCTTCGCTGCCGGTATCAGCGGTATCTTTGTCAGTGTCTCCACTGCCAGTATGGTCTGTGTCCTTATCGTCATTTCCAGTGTCGCTGGTACCGGCTCCATTGGCGCCGTTTCCAGTGCTATCTGTGTCTGCATTATTACTGCCGCTTCCAGCGCTGTCTGTGTCTGCGCCGTTCTCTCCGCTTCCGGTATCATTTGTGCCTGCGCCATTCTCTCCATCTTCGGCATTCCCACCATCTTCGCCGCTATCTGTATTCCCACTGTCTGTATTTCCGCTGTCCTGATTGCCGTCAGCATTTTCCTCATTTGCATCATCGGCCTGGTCTGCATCTTCTCCAGGATCATCTGAATCTGAACTTTCTTCTGTCTTTTCTGCCAGCACTCCGGGAACTGTTACTGCGCCGCCTGCCAGTGCAGCCGCCAGAACAACTGCCAGCGCCCGGCCTTTGTATTTTTTCCACTTTCTCATGTTTGTGCCCCCTTAGTTTCCTGCACCAGCTGTCAGTTCTGTACTATCTGTGTAATCTGCTGCCGTATCTGTTTTAAAAAAACGGTAAGTACCAGAAGTATACGGCTGAACTGAGATCACAGTACTTCCCGCTATATACTGGTCCCCCTTTCTGGTGACTACATTAGCAAAAGCCTCCTGTGTACTGTCAGGGATCAGCCCTTTCGGCCAGGAAATACGGATATTGCCCTGGTAATCTTTCACCGAAACTGTTAAAAGCACATAGGGGCTTCCCGTACTGTCGCTTATCTCACTGTCAATCTCATTCTGTTTTTCTGGTATCGTAAAAGTACCTTTCAATGTCTGTGTAAAAGGTCCTGTTGCCTGTGCTGTTACTTCATACGTTCCTGCTGTCATATTTTCAATGGTGATCTGACTGGAATTTCCGCTGTCTGCTTTCCGGCTGATGGTTCCATTTCCTGTTTGTACAGCTGTTGGATCTCCCTCTTTTTTTACCTCATAAGAGTAGTTGATGTCTTTTCCTGATCTTCGGTACGCATCTGCAAAATTGCGAAGTTCCACTGTAAGACTGTCTGTACTGGAAGACAATGTATAACTTCTTCCTTCTTTGCTGAGAAAATCACTGGTAAAATAAAACTCATTTGCAGCAACTGCACTCATCTGTGATCTTTGATGGATGTATCTTGCACAAACACCTGCGCCTGCTGCTAAAGCTGCTGCTGTCACACACGCCAGAAGAGGCATCGCTGTTCTTTTGCTTCTGTTTTTTTCTTTTTTGCATTCCATTTCCATCACTCTCTTTAATTACTTTGTTTTACATTAATATTGATCTGGATAAAATCCGGTATCCCAGCCAGATCAGCACTGTTTTTCTCTTCCGGCCACTGAACATTTAACGTATATGTATGTGTTTCTTCCTGGACAGCCGAAAATTTCATATCGCCCGCTGCAAATACATGACTTTTATTATTTTCTGTTTCTGAAAACTCACCGATCACAGCATGCCCTTTTTTTAGGGTATATTCAAAAGGGAGATTCCCTGCAGTGATCACTTCCAGTTCATATGTCTGGTCAGTTTCACTGACCTTTCCGTCTTCATTTTTATTTGTCAGCGTAACATGATAAGAGGCCGTACTTCCCGGAACCAACTCAGAAGTCCATTCAGACGGCACATCAATGGTTTCATCGTGACCGAAAACAGCCACTCTTGCTCCATCTTTTTCATTGCTTCCTGTCGCAAACCTGGCATACAAGCCGGGGATCTGTTCTAATGCGATCCATATAAGGCATATTACTATAATCCCTATATATATCCGTTTTCTTTTTTTATATCCGGCATAACCCATATCCATAGTATCAATCTCCCTGTTTTTTTCGTTCCTGCTTCAAACGCTGGATCTCTTTTCGGATTTCTTCCAGTTCCTGCTCATCCTGCATTCTTTCCTGCTGTAAGGAATGTTCTGTCAGGAAAAATGCCGCTGCTAAAAGAAGAATAATCCCAGGCGGTGTTTTCAGGATTCCCACCACAGTTCCTGCATAAGGGACTTTTCCAACTGCCACTCCTTTGATCATCTTACGATCAAAGGGTTCATCCGGCACATTGTTGGCATCTCCCTGAGTCACCACCTGATTTCCATCCAGACGAACGATCCTGTGTACGATCAGATTTTTACCTGACTGATACACTACAATATCGCCCTCTTTTAAATTTTCCTCTTTTTTTACGATCAGCAAGGTTCCTCTGGAAAAAGCAGGCTCCATACTGTCTGAAAGTACATTAGCCGCGCCGATCCCAAATGGCATCGGCAGCGGATCCCTCATAAAGGTTCCTGCATTGATCAGATAGATACTGATCCCAATGATCAGACCTAATACGCTCAGGGCGATTCGCCGAAGCCAGATCTGCAGCCCGTTTCTTTTTTTATTTCTTGCTCTGGACTGTCCTTTCATCCCTGTGACCTTCTCTCTGTGCAGTCTGCTATTTTATGAATATCAAACGGTATATTTCTTATCCCGGTCTACTTTCAGACCTCCTGGAGTCTGATTTGTTCCATCTGCCTGAGGCTTTGTTGTTCCCCGCGGTGTATATACCACCTGATCTCCATCAATAGCCGCCCAGGATGTCTGGCTGACTGCTACCTTTGGTCCGTTCATATCCATATAAAGTTCCACTGCCCGGATATTCTTTCCTGCTGTAATAACTGTGATTCCATCTTCTGCTCCAATGCGGATTCCCTCTTTGCGATCCCGCTTTAATTTCCACTTAAAGAGGCGTTTTGTTCCATCCTGATCACAAAATTCAAAGGTATGTACGCCTGGCCGGATCCTGTTAAATATAAATCGGCCGGATTTGATCAGAGCTCGCTTCCTCTTCCACAGAACCATACTTCCCGTTGCTGACAAACCTGTAATGTAAAGACCGCTCCGCCATGGGATCAGAATGATCGGCGTAAGAACTGCCACACCGCCTGCTCCAGCAGCTACGACCGCCGCCGCAATTGCGATCGTCTTTAATACAGCCATTATTCCAGAATGGCTTTCCTCTTTTTTCTGAGTTTCTTCCGTCTTTGTCTCTGTTATATCATCGGATTTATCTTTCTGCTGATCCGCTGCATCAGATGTATTTGCTGCCGTACTTTCCGGATTTTTTCCGCTCTGTTCCGGTCCTGCTGTCTGAGCTTGTCCTTCAGACTGTGATATCTGACCTGTTTCTGCCGTATCCTGCTTTCCTGCCATAGCTGTGTTTTCCGGTAAGGTCTCTGCATTCTGTACTGTTTCCTGAATAGTTTCCTGAATCCCTTCCGTTTTCTTTCCTGCTGCATCCGTTGCCTCTTTTACAGCAGTTGGATATCTATGTCCTGAAGAACTGCCTCCTGAGCCGCCTGAACCTCCTGAAGAACTTCCGCCGTCTTCCCAGGATGCCTGTGTGTGGATGATGACAGCAAGACGGATATCTTCTCCCACTGCATGATTTCCCAAAATACTGTCTTCTTCGTCCATTCCCTGTTCAAATGGCCACTGCCAGGATATGGTGTATTCTCTTGAATCCCCATATTTTAAGCTTCCCACTGTTTTTACATCATTTAATCGCCAAACATCTTCCCAGGACTGACTGCTGCCTAAAAGCCAGTTTCCCGCTGAATCAGACACACGGACTTCTACAGGAATCTTTGTCTCCTGAGGACTGACCTGCGCTTCCAGCCACATGGAGTAATCTGCCGGACTGTTTTCTTTATTTTTTATGGTAAAACGACAGTCAGCCGACGTCCCCGGCGCGATCACATCATCAGAACCGCTGCTTTTTACTCTGGTCTCTCCTGTTTTGCCATTGTAACTTATATGAAAAATATCTACTTTTGTTTTATCTTCCCAGATTTCTCTGTTATTTCCGTTTTCTGCCTCTTTTAAGGTAAGTCTCTGATTTCCAGATTTGCTTAAAAACGGAAAATGGCTTCCCTGCCTTTCCAGTATGATGCTGTTGCTTTCTTCTTTTCTGACCCATCTTACAAGACCATCTGCCACGATACTTCCAGTAAGCAGGCACAAGATAGAAACCACTGCCGCTGCATTTGAAATTTTTCTGCTTTTCGGCATGAGCACTCTTCCCCCTTTTCCAACCTCGCTGATATTACTGTTCATGCGCTGCATGACCAGAAGCGGAATTTGCAGGAACGTTACAAGTCAGCCTGCGAAAGAAATCCCAAAAATACATCAGCTTCTGTCATTTTTACAGATCTTTCAGAGTACCCGGATCTGGCCTTCCAGATCCGGAGCTACTGAAAAAGCTGTAGCTTCCTTCTCTGCCACAAAATATTTTCCTGTGTTCACCCACGAAAGGCAATCCATACAGGTTCAAAAAATACTAAGAGAAGGGGAGTTAAAAGCTTTTATTTTATTAGTCTGCCTGTTCTACCGTCAGAGTAATGTCGAAGCTGGTCTTGGTGGATGCGACAGTGATATTTGCAGCTGTTCCTGCAGTTGCAAGACCTGTGTCAGCCGCTACAGTAATTGCCTTGTAATCGCTGGTATCCTTGTACACAACCTTGCTGGCTGTTCCTGCAGTAGATGCAAGCAGATTACCAAGAATCGTATCAGCTCCGTTCGCATTATCATCGGCACCAATACCCCATTCCCAAGTAATATTAGCCGCCTTAATGTCTGGTAATGCTGTGGCTAAATCTGTATTTGGAGCGTATGTTGTACCTGTAGCCACTGTATAGACATTGGCTCCTTCCTCTTTAGTAGGTGTAACATCGGTACCGTTTAACATCTTAGCTATGTTCTTACCAATTTCATTCAGGCTATCTGCACCTGTTGTTCCATTTGTCACACCAGCGCCTGTATATATAACCGGATAATATGGAGCTGCTAAAGTTACTTCATCTTCTAATGTGTAGTAAGTTGTACCTGATACATAAGAATTTGCTTCTGCATAAGTTCCATTGGCTTCTGTATAGTACTTCTTATCCTTACCCGCTGCATTATCTTTACCTACAGCAAAGTCTTCTGCCGTAACATGATTTGCCTCTACCATCACACCATATGTTCCGTCAGCCAGGTAAATATTCTGTGTCTTAACCGTTCCATATACCTTTGTGCTGACTTCCGGTTTACCGTTCAGTGTAATGTGAAGTCCACTGTTTGCATTCTTTGTTCCTGGTGCAACTACCTTTTCGCCAGTAGATGAACTCTGTACTGTTGCCGTACTACCGCTTGTTACGATTGTATTATTCGCACCATCATAAGCTTCCCCATACAGGTTTCCGCTGATTCCCAGGTTTACACCCCATTTTGCAACTCTTGCACTGTCGTTCAGTTCATCCTGTGTAGTGTACTTTGCAAAAGTACCACTGATCATACCGGTCGTCAGCAGCGCTGCAATCATTAATCCCGATGCTGCACGCATCATTTTATTGTTTTTCATACCCTTTTTTCTCCTTTCGTTTCACTGGTGGTATCTATATTCGGTCCAGGTGTGGCATCCTGGTGGAATATTTCTTTTTCTGCCCGCAAAGCTTCTAACTCTGCCAGAAGAGCATCTGTATCTTTCTTTCTGCTCTTTTCATAACGTTTTCTGCGTACCATGTCGTAGATCACCAAAAGGAGAATTGGACAGACTACGCAGATAATAAGGCCTTTTGTTGTTTGCATGAATATTGCAACACTTCCTAAATTATGAATCCGTAGGCTGTATACGCCTGCCAGATTTTCTGCCGGAACAATATTCGCATCTTCTGTGTTATTGGCATCACCTTTTGTGATCCATGCCAGACCACCATTTTCATCCGTTGTAACCTCTACTACCCGGTGAGTGACTACCGTACTTCCATTTCCTGCTGGATCGAAAAATGAGATTACATCCCCTGCCTTTACATTTGCAGGATCTTCTGTGTGACAGATGATCAGATCTCCTGACTGAATACTTGGATACATGGAATCTGTCAGCACGATCATTGGGAATCTTCCGCCAATATCCGGTATTTTTTCATTATTTAGATAACTTTTTGCAATCAGGG
>OGWX01001957.1_pt1 | contig 12955 bp, 10 predicted proteins | sample 1576151 | NCBI WGS metagenome assembly OGWX01 (sample SAMEA3541591, study PRJEB24748) | human gut metagenome | biome: human gut; feature: human-associated habitat; material: faeces | place: China | collected 2012
ACCGGGCCGAGGTGGGTGCGCAGCATCATGTTGAAGTCGCGCGGTTCGGTCCACTGGCCACGGGTGCCGCAGTTCGGGCAGACGATGTCCTTCATGCCGTTTTCCGGCATCTTGTCGCCGTGCTTCTCGGCGTAGGATTCCTCGAGCTTGTCGGCGCGGTTGCGCTTGTGGCAGTTGAGACACTCGACGAGCGGATCGTTGAACACGCTCACGTGGCCGGACGCCACCCACACTTCGGGCGGCAGAATGATGGAAGTGTCGACACCGACGACATCAGGACGGGTGACGACCATGGAGCGCCACCATTCACGCTTGATATTGTCCTTGAGAGCGACGCCGAGAGGGCCGTAATCCCAAGCGGAACGGGTGCCGCCGTAAATTTCGCCGGCGGGGAACACGAAGCCGCGACGCTTCGCAAGGGATACGACTTCATCGAGTTTGGACTGAGCCACAATGCACCTTCTGGTTTGAACGGTTTGGGGTCTAATAACAACCGCTTCAGGATAGCCGTATATGGTGACAGGTCAGGCGGCATTGTCCGGTATATGTTCCGCGTCTCACGAGCGGCCGTTCGCAGCGATTCCTATATCGCAACACCTCCATATTGTTCCTGTTGTTTTACCCTTCCCGAATTTGTGCCACTGACATCGCGTCAGCGTCACAAATTCGGGAGATGTTGCTCGGCGGAGGCGTCTATGTATCACGAATGGACGGGGACGCGCCAGACCTGACGACACGTATCGAACAAATCCGTCACGATAATGTCCATGTTGGCGCATAGCGTCGGCACTGTAATGCAGGGGAACTCGCATGTGGTTCGCGAGTTGAGAAAGGCCTGAGCCTGACCCTTAGAACCTGTTGGTTAAGACCATCGTAGGGAGCAGTAAATGAGCAATAGTGCATCATCGTTTACCGGCGTGTCCAGCGGTTATACCGCCGGGACTCCGGTTCCAGCCGATTCACCCATCCGTGACAATATCGCCGATGCCGTTCGCCGCGTACGCGAGACGACTCCGTTGGCCCAGTCATTCACCAATTTTGTGACCATCAATTTGGTTGCCAACGTGCAACTGGCGGCCGGCGGCACTGCGGCCATGAGTTTCCTGCCGGACGACGTGATCGAAACCGCGAAAATCGCGGGCGCGAACTACATCAACGTGGGCACGCTGCTGCCGTTCTATAAGGACGCACTGCCCGAAATCGCCCAGCGACTCAACTACTTGGACAAGCCGTGGGTGCTCGACCCGGTGGCCGCCGGCATCGGCCGCACCCGTACCGCCATTCTTCAGGCCTTCAAGGCCGCTCCCCCGACCATGATTCGCGCGAATGCATCCGAGGTAATCGCGCTGGCGAACATGTGGGGGCTCAATACCGAAACCGTGGGGGACGCTTCCGAGCACCGCCCCGCCGGAGTGGAATCCGTCGACGACGTGGAGTCCGCAACCGGCGCGGCGGTGGCGCTGGCACAGTATCTGACCGAACAGCACGCCAAGCATTCCTCCCATGACGCTTCCACCCGCTGCGCCGTGGCCGTGTCCGGCATCGCCGATCTGGTGACCGATGGCGAAACCGTGTACCGGCTGCCGGGCGGCAGCGCGATGATGACCAAGATCACCGGTGCCGGCTGCTCGCTGGGCGGCGTGGCTGCCACGTATTTGGCGGTCTCCGATCCGTTGACCGCCGCCCTGTCCGCGTCTCTGCTGTACAACCGCGCGGGAGAGGTGGCCGATACAACTTCGCACGGACCGGGCTCGTTCCAAGTTGCGTTCCTTGACGCGCTGTGGAATGTGACCGCCGAACAGGTGGCGAAATCCGAGATTTTGGTGCAGTAGTTTCAGTTCCCTCTGATGAGGGAGCTCATAACAGTTTTTTCCAATAAGACTTCCACAAGAAACAACAAAAGCAGGAATAATAATGAGTAATGAATACCCATACGCCTCCATGCGCGACAGCTTCGACCTGTCCGCGTACTTCGTGGTGGGGCCGGAGGACTGCAAAGGCCGTCCGCTGACCGACGTGGTGGATCAGGCTCTGCACGGCGGCGCAACCTTCATCCAACTGCGCGCCAAGGAGGCCGATGCCTCTGAGCTGACCGACATGGCTCGCGACATCGCGCAAATCATCGAGGACAATGAGAAGTCCGATTCCGTGGCCTTTGTGATCGACGACCGTGCCGACGTGGTGTGGCAGGCCCGCCGCAAGGGCATCAAGGTGGACGGTGTGCACATCGGCCAGACCGACATGGAGCCGCGCGAAGCCCGCGCCCTGCTCGGCGACGAGGCCATCGTGGGCCTGTCGGCTGAGACCGAAAGCCTCGTTCGGCTCATCAACGAGCTGCCCGACGGCTGCATCGACTACATTGGCGCCGGTCCTCTGCACGTCTCCACCACCAAGCCCGAGGCTTCCGTGGGCGGCAACGACGGCTCCGGCAAGACGCTGGACGCCGCCCAGATCAACACCATCTGCGTTGCCAGCGAATTCCCGGTGGTCGTGGGCGGCGGCGTGACCGCAGCCGATATGGCCATGCTCGCCGATACCAAGGCTGCTGGCTGGTTCGTGGTCTCCGCCATCGCGGGTGCCGAGAACCCGGAAGAGGCCGCGCGCACCATGGTCGAAGGCTGGAAGGCCGTCCGCGGCGACAAGAAGCACGGCTACGCTCCGCGCGTCGTAACCCACACCCCCGCTACTGACACTCAGGCTGCTCAGGAAGGGGCCGCGAAGCCCGGTTCCGAGGCCACTGAGAAGAAGTTCACCAACGCCAAGGACGCCAAGGATGCCCAGAAGCTCGCCAAGCAGCAGCGCGTGGACATCGCCGCCCGTGGTTCCAAGCAGCGCGACAAGGCGCACATCCGCAAGACCAAGTCCGTACCGTTCACCTATCAGTATGGTTCCTACGACCTGGAAGTGCCGTACACCGAAATCAAGCTGAGCGACACGCCCGGCGTGGGCCCGAACCCGCCGTTCCACGACTACAACACCGAAGGCCCCAAGTGCGACCCGAAGGAAGGCTTGAAGCCCCTGCGTCTCGACTGGATCCGCGACCGCGGCGACATCGAAGACTACGAGGGCCGCCGCCGCAACCTTGAGGACGATGGCAAGCGCGCCATCAAGCGCGGCCGCGCCACCAAGGAATGGCGTGGACGCAAGCATGAGCCGATGCGTGCCAAGGACCACCCGATCACCCAGATGTGGTACGCCCGCCACGGCATCATCACCCCGGAGATGCAGTACGTGGCCACCCGCGAGAACTGCGATGTGGAGCTCGTGCGCTCCGAGCTGGCCGCCGGCCGCGCGGTGATGCCCTGCAACATCAACCACCCCGAGGCCGAGCCGATGATTATCGGATCCGCCTTCCTGACCAAGCTCAACGCCAACATGGGCAACTCGGCCGTCACCTCCTCCATCGATGAGGAAGTGGAGAAGCTGACGTGGGCCACCAAGTGGGGCGCCGATACCGTGATGGACCTGTCCACCGGTAACGACATCCATACCACCCGTGAGTGGATTCTTCGCAACTCCCCCGTGCCGATCGGCACCGTGCCGATGTACCAGGCCCTCGAAAAGGTCGAGGATGATGCCTCCAAGCTGAGCTGGGAACTGTTCCGCGACACCGTAATCGAACAGTGCGAGCAAGGTGTGGATTACATGACCATCCACGCCGGCGTGCTGCTGCGTTACGTGCCGCTGACCGCCAACCGCGTGACCGGCATCGTCTCCCGCGGTGGCTCCATCATGGCCGACTGGTGCCTGCGCCACCACCAGGAGAGCTTCCTGTACACGCACTTCGACGAGCTGTGCGACATCTTCGCCAAGTACGACGTGGCGTTCTCTCTGGGCGATGGCCTGCGCCCCGGCTCCCTAGCCGACGCGAACGACGCCGCGCAGCTTTCCGAGCTCATGACTCTGGGCGAGCTGACCGAGCGCGCCTGGGCCAAGGACGTGCAGGTGATGATCGAGGGCCCGGGCCACGTGCCGTTCGACACCGTACGCATGAACATCGAGCTGGAGAAGGCCGTGTGCCACAACGCCCCGTTCTACACCCTCGGACCGCTGACCACCGATACCGCTCCGGGTTACGATCACATCACCTCCGCTATCGGCGCCACCGAGATCGGTCGTTACGGCACCGCTATGCTGTGCTACGTGACCCCGAAGGAACACCTCGGCCTGCCGAACAAGGATGATGTGAAGCAGGGCGTGATTGCCTACAAGATCGCCTGCCACGCCGCAGACATCGCCAAGCACCACCCGCACGCGATGGATCGCGACAATGCGATTTCCAAGGCTCGCTTCGAGTTCCGTTGGCTCGACCAGTTCAATCTGTCCTACGATCCGGACACCGCCATCGCCTTCCACGACGATACCCTGCCCGCCGAGCCGGCCAAGATGGCGCACTTCTGCTCGATGTGCGGCCCGAAGTTCTGCTCGATGGCCATCTCCCAGAACATCCGCAAGGCATTCGGTGGCGAGGCCGCTCAGCAGCAAATCGTGAAGGAGGCTGCTGCAGGCATCGACTCCGAGGCACTGGCTACGGCCAAGGCCAATGTCGATAACGGCGTGGTGTCCGCCAACGTGCTCAGCCCCGAAGAAATCCTCGCCGGCATGGATGCGATGAGCGAAAAGTACACCGCCCAGGGCGGCAAGCTCTACTCCACCGCCCAGGAGTAAACCTCTCTGGCTCCCCTCTCTGAGGGGAGCCAATTATTATGCCCGGTGGTGTCTTAATTCGGGACGACGCTCGACTCGCTCGAAGGCGGTGCCGAAGTGTGCGCCATCTGGACCGAGGCCGTCGGAAGTCTCCAGGACCACGCCTTCGTTGAGCGCACGGCGCACGATGCCCACACGGGGCTTCAACGGCCACACATCATGCGGCACTTTGCGATAGAAATCCGTACCGACGAGCAACACGTCGCCCACATCGAACACTTCCTGACGCGGAAATGTGAGCTGTGTGGTGTGTCCGTTAGGCATTACGCCAAAATATGCGGTGCGTTCCGGTGATGCGCACCAAGACGCCGTCACGGCGCAGTACATCGTTATCAGCCATGCCTCCTCCCGAACATTTCATGAATCAATCGCAATCAGCAAACCTTCCCCGTCTCACCACAGGAGCGGCAAAACATCAAGGAAAACCGCTCCGAAAAACATCATGGGCCCCACTTAGAATGAACACTATGGCACAAATTGCAACATCTACACTTCCCGCTGTTCTCGCGATCTCCGGCTCCGACTCGTCCGGCGGTGCCGGCATGCAGGCCGATCTGAAGACCATGCTGGCCTGCGGCGTGTTCGGCATGAGCGCCATCACCGCGCTCACCGCACAGAACACCACCGGCGTGCGTTCCATTCAGGACACCAAACCGGACATTCTCGCCGACCAGATCAACATGGTGTTTGAGGATATTCCGCCGGTCGCGGTGAAAATCGGCATGGTGTCTGCCACTGACATCATCGACGTCATCGCTGAACGACTCACCTTCCATCACGCCACGAACATCGTGCTCGACCCGGTTATGGTGGCCACTTCCGGCGCCAATCTCATCAGTGACGATGCCATTGCGGCCTTGACCGGCAAGCTGTTCCCGATGGCCACGGTCGTGACTCCGAACACTCCCGAGGCCGAAGTGCTGACCGATACGCTGATTCGCGATCAGGAGGATATGGAGGCCGCCGCCCACCGCCTCGTGGAGCGTTATGGCTGTGCCGCGCTGGTCAAGGGTGGTCATGGCACCGAGGATGCCAACGATGTGCTTGCCGAGACGGATGGAACCGTGACCTGGTTTGATGGCGCGCGTATCAATAATCCGAACACGCACGGCACCGGATGCACGCTGAGCTCCGCCATCGCCTCGTATCTGGCGCTTGGCGACACATTGCCCAAGGCCATCAAGCATGCGAAGAAGTATCTGACCGGTGCACTGAAGGCCCAGCTGAATCTTGGCCACGGCTCCGGCCCGATGGATCATTTCTGGAAGTATCGCTGAGTCCTACTGGCTCTCCTCTCTGAGGGGAGCCAAGTAATAAAAGGAGAATTATGATTATTGACCGTAATGCCGTTACTCAGGAAGTGCCGATCGACCCGGAAACCGGCAAACCGTACCTCAATACCGTGGCCGCCATTCAGGTGTCGGCCAATGGCGTGGGCTCCGAGGTTTCGCCATACGTGGCTCAGGCCGTCGAGGTGATTCGCGAATCCGGCCTGCCGCAGGAAACCAACGCCCTGTTCACCAACGTGGAAGGCGATCTGGACGACGTGCTCAAGGTGGCCGGTGAGGCCGCCAAGAAGCTCGCCGAGCAGGGCTACCGCACTTCTCTGGTGCTGCACATGGATATCCGCCCCGGCTTCACCGGCCAGCTGACCGAAAAGCCCAAGCTGGTGGATGAGATCCTCGCCGACAAGCAGGCGAAGTAGCAAAGCATCGCTTCCACCAGCAAGGGCATGCTTTGTTATTACACGTTTCATGGGGCGGTAGCTCACCCATGGGGTGGTAAAACCCTCATGGGGCGGTAGTCGAAAACGGCTCTATTCTGCGGAAAGGCATAATCCGCTAACCGCCCCATGGGCCAAATACCGCCCCATGAGTGTTTTACCGCCCCATGGGAATCACGGTTCTGCCTTCTTTCGACGGGGTAAGAGCGCAAGTGTGGCATATATAGGAGCGTCACAACCTCTGTTATCGTTCACGATGTGACCGCAACGCGGCGTGCCACAAAATCGAACCTATAGTTAAGCCCCATGCAGTGAGCTATCTCACAACGATTGGCTCGCTACGTGGAATTCAAGACTTGGGCCGCAAACGTCGTTCATCCCACACAATGGGAGGGCGAACGGAACACGCAGTCCAATCAAGAGTTCGCTCGCCGCAACACCATTGAGCAGTTGCACGCGGGCAGGTTTGCAAGAAGAGGGCTCAAATATGACTGCTGCTGAACAGCAGATTTCCGGCAATCCCGCGGCTATGGAAAACGCACAAGCACGTACCACCGTGACGGATCAAGCCAAGGTTCAGGATATTATCTCGCGCATGGATCGCGCACATGAAACCCCGATGTTCCATCGCATCGTGACGCTGGTCGCCGCTGGCATGCTGATGGACAGCATCGACGTATATATTGGCAGCGCCGTTGCCTCCAGCGCGTTGGCTACCCACTGGTCCACCGTTGCGCAAAATTCCACCTTTATGTCCGCGGGCTTCCTGGGTCTGCTGGTCGGTTCGCTGCTGGCCGGCTTCGTCGGTGACCTGAAGGGCCGCCGCGTGGCTTACCAAATCAACCTGCTGCTGTTTGGCGGCTTCACCTTCCTCGGCGCATTCGCCCCGAACATGGCCGTGCTGTCCCTGTGCCGTCTGGGTGCCGGCCTGGGCCTCGGCGCTGAAATCGTCACCGGCTTCGCCATGGTCAACGAGTTCGCACCGATGAACCGCCGTGGCCACTGGTGCGCGATTGTCTCGCTCGTGGCCAACTGCGGTGTGCCAATCGCTATGCTGCTGTGTGCATGGATCATCCCCCGCTGGTCCTGGCGTCCGCTGTTCGTGGCCATCGGCCTGGTGGCCGCCATCATCTGGTGGCTGCGCCGCGACATCCCCGAATCCCCGCGTTGGCTCGCCGTGCGCGGCCGTTACGATGAGGCCGACGCCATCGTCAAGCAGCTTGAGGCCAACGGTTCCGAACCGATCGACGCAGCCGCCAAGGCCGACACCAGCGACACCCGCAACGCCGGAGGCCGTTCGCTCGGCATCTGCCTGCTTGTGGCTGTGGTTGCTGTGGCCGCCACGAACGTGTGCTCCTACGCCTTCACTTCTTGGGTTCCGACGATTCTGGTCAAGCGTGGTATTAACCTGTCCAGCTCGCTGCTCACCTCCACGGTGATGATGCTCGGCGCCCCGGTCGGCTGCCTGATTGGCTCTCTGCTTATCGACCGTATCGGCCGCAAGCGCACGATTGTGCCGGCCTTCCTGTTCACTGGCGTGTTCGGTTTGATGTATGCCTTCCAGACCTCTACCGTGAGCGCAATTATCGTTGGCTTCCTGCTCATGATGTGCCTGTACGTGCTTATGGCTTCCGTGGTGGCTGTGTACGCTCCGGAACTGTTCGCCACCAAGGTTCGCTTCCGTTGCGTCGGCTTCGCGAACGCCGTGGCCAAGCTGCTCAACGTGTTGATGCCGATGGTGGTGGGCTGGATGCTTACCTCGCTTGGTGCCACGTCCATCTTTGTGGCCATCAGCGCGATTGCTATTGCATCGATGCTGATTGTCGGCTTCTTTGGCGCGGAGACTGCGCAGAAGTCGGTTGGGTGATCGGTTTCCTCACAGTGGAATAACTGCTGATAATGTCCATTCGGCGTCTTGCGCGGTGACATGCAGGGCGCCGTTTTGTTGTTCTAGTAATTGTCGGTAACGGTTGAGGCCGGTGCCGGTGGATAGGCCTGCGTCTCCAGCGGACAATCAGCGTCTGTGATGTCACATGCAATGCCAGGAGCGGTATCAACGGTCGAATCATGCGGAGTCACTGCACTGTGCGCCGCTTCTCCCCTGCCTTCAATCACATCAATGACTTGATGCGTGCGGTCCAATGCGCCTAGACATATCCGTAACCAGCACGTCAGGCCGCTTGGTGGGGCTCAGGCATCGGCTGATGGCCACGGCACCCAAATCGCAGGTCCATATCACGGCAAAATCGCTGGACATGCGCTCGATTAGCGTGCCGAACACTTTCAGCGCATACGGGTCATTGTCCACAATGCCGATGAGTATGTTGCGGTTGCGCACTTCTCCCATTACATTCACCCCTTCAGTGTGCCCGACGCCGAACTGCTCCGTCCTGACATGTCATGGTCACTATGACAACTATCATTCCACATTTCCTGCGTGATTTACGATGGAATCATCATCAATCCTTGACAAGGCGGTAAAGGAGGACGGCAATGAACCGTGCACAAGCACTCAGCAAGCTCAACAGGAGCGATATGCGCAATGCCGCCGCCGAGCGCGGGATGCAACGACTGTTCACATGGAACCGCGCGCATTGGATTGGCATGGTTGTACTGATAGCGGTGTTGCTGCTACTGCAGTGGAGCTCATCAATGTATCTCATGCCCGACGAGGTTCTTGACAGGGCTGCCAAAAACCTGTTCGTATGGTTCCCCGGTATGGTTCTGCACTGGCCATTGGTGTTGGGAATCACCAACTTGATACTCGGTTCGACACGATCCGGCAGTCTGTCTTTCCCGTTGGCGAGCGCAATCATCGGACCACTGGCATTCGGCTGGACCAATCTTCGCTTACGGCCGGGGTTCCCATACCGTTCCTGGGCTCAAGGGAAAGCCGCAATATAATGAAAACAGCGATTTCGTGCAATGATGCACGAGCCGATCCAAGCAAAGGGGCCGACCATGAGCGAGACACTGATGGAACAGTGCCGGTTGCGCGAACAACATAAACGTCGTAACGCTTGTATCGCCGCCATCGTGACGGTAGTGCTTGTCCTTGCCGTCGCCGGCGGCGTATGGTGGACGGCCGGCGATGGCAGCGCATTGGTTCGCAATATGTTCAAGCCGAAGGCCACGCCCGCCACGCAGCCGGTAGTCAACAGCACCGCAGCCTTCGCCTACCGCACCGCACCGGAATTCCTGGCGATGGAAGCCGGCGACCGAGGCACCGGCAATGTGAACTACTCCCCTGCTTCGATGTGGATGGCGTTGGCCATCGCCGCGCAAGGCGCCAATGGCACGACCCGCTCGCAACTGAATGAGCTGCTGGGCTCCGGTTCGCTGGCCGACAGCGACTACCAATCGCTGCTGAGTTCGATCAACGGGCAATATTCGGGGGCGAAATCCGAGATGAGCGCCGCGAACTCGCTGTGGACCGATAACGACTACTCCCTTGCCAGCGATTACCAATCCACCGTCAAGAAGATATTCGAGGCCGAAGTCACCACGCTACCGTTCGACGATCAGGCCGCCGCCAAGATGTCCGATTGGATTGCCAAGCATACGAATGGTTCGCTCAAGCCGAAGATCACGCTGCGTGACCGTGAAGTCCTGTCCATCATCAACACCGTCTATGCGGATGGCCGCTGGAAGGATCCGTTCGAAGAGCAGTCCACCGGCAACGGCACCTTCCACGGCGAAGCCGGAGATGCTCAGGTGCCGATGATGCACCAGACCTTCAGCCAAATGGCTTACGGACATGATGAGTACAACACTTGGCAGCGGGTGGAGATTCCGTTCGACAACGGCGGCAATCTGGCCATCGTGCTGCCGGCCGAAGGGCATTTCGACGAGTTGGCCGGCGATGCCGAGAAGCTCAGTTGGGCGTTCGGTACATGCTCGACGGCATCCCTTGGCGAGGGCGCAATGGGTTGCGCCGCGGACAGTATGCCCGGCTGGGGCGTCTCCGTCAACTCGGTCATGGTGAACGTCACGCTACCGCGATTCACCATCGACAGCATGTTCGACTCGGAAGCCACCATCAAGGCATTCGAAAAACTGGGGGTGACCGATGCGTTCAGTGCAGGCGACGCCGACTTCACCAAGATGATCGACACCGGTTCGCACGGCGAGAACCTGTATATCGGCTCGATTCTGCAAGGCACGCGCATCGAGGTGAACGAAGCCGGCGCCAAGGCCATGTCCTTCACCAAGGTCGGCGCAGACTCCGTTAGCGCGCCGGTGGACAACGTCGAGTTCACGGTGGATCGCCCATTTCTGTATTCGTACGTCACCCCGGACGGCATACCATTATTCATCGGTGCGGTGCGCAACCTCGGCGGAGTCGGTGGAGAAAACTGATACTTTCTTGGCAGTCCGTCAATTAGGGTGTATCGTTTGACGCATGGTTACGATGAAGGAAATCGCGAACAAGGCGGGGGTTTCCGTCTCTACGGTATCGCTGGTGATCAACGGACGCGACGAGGGGCGCGTAAAGTCCAAAATTGCGGACAATGTACGCGCCATCGCCACCAAGCTCGGCTACCAGTCGAATCCGCTGGCCAGTTCGCTGCGTACAGGCAGGACGCACATCCTCGGTTTCATCAGTGAGGAGGTGGCCACCACCCCGTACGCCGGCGGTATGATTCTGGGCGCGCAGACCGCTGCAAGCCAGTTCGGCTATATGCTCATCACCGTGAGCACCGACGGCGAGAACAGCGAGAGCGAGGAAATCGCCGCACTCAAGCGATACGGCACCGACGGCTTTCTGTACGCCAAGATGTCGAACCGCATCACCCATGTGCCTTCCTCGCTGGCCAAGACGCCACTGGTGTTGGTGGATGCCACCGACTCGCTTGGCAAAATCCCGAGCGTGGAACCGGACGAGTTCCAAATCGGCTACGACGCCACCACCAGATTGGTTAAGGCCGGATGCGCACGTATCGCCTATGTGGGTTGCTTGGAGCCGCTGATTGCGCAGGACGATCGTTTGGAAGGCTATCAGGCGGCGCTCAGGGACGCCGGCCTCGACTATGACGATCATCTGGTCGTCAATGTGCTCAACAACGGGCCGGCACTGACCGCAGTCAGCGATTTGTTCGATGCCGAGCATCCGGACGGATTCTTCTGCTTCAACGATGCCCGCGCCTGGTATGTGTACGAATGCGCCGCACGCCGAGGACTCACGGTCGGCAAGGACATCTCCGTGGTCGGCGTGGACAACCATCGCGTGTTCGCCGAAACGCTGGAACCGATGCTCACCACTGTGGAACTGCCGCATTTCGAGATGGGCTACTGGGCCGTGGCCAAGCTGGTGTCGATTATCGAAGGACGCTCGATGGACGACGTCTCATGGCCAGCGACCACCGCTCCCCTGCCGCCGATCGACGCGCCGATTCCGGCGAAGATCCACTGCACGCTGATCGAAAAGGCCTCGGTGAAGTAACCGAGTCCCACACGATTTCTCAAGGCCTCCGTTCAGCACGGAGGCCTTTTGCGTGTCGAACGGATACGACACGCCGATTTACGTCAATCGATTGACATAAATCGATTGACGTCGCATAATAATTACTACGCAACAACTTCTACAAAGGCACGGCCGCCCGAGCAGAAGCGTTACATAACCAATAACCAACCAAGTAGTAATCAAAGGATGATTATGGCAAGTGCAACCAAATCTGCATGGAAGAATCCTTCCTATCTGCAGAGCTCTTTCGGCATCTTCATGTTCTTCTGCTCCTGGGGCATCTGGTGGTCCTTCTTCCAGCGCTGGCTCATCTCAGGCGTTGGATTGACCAATGCTGAAGTCGGCACCATCTACTCCATCAACTCGCTGGCCACCCTGGTCATCATGTTTGTGTACGGCGTGATTCAGGATCAGCTCGGCATCAAGCGCAAGCTCGTCATCGTAGTCTCGGTAATCGCCGCCTGCGTTGGCCCATTCGTCCAATTCGTTTACGCCCCGATGATCCTCGCCGGTGGCACCACCCGCTGGATCGGCGCACTCATCGGCTCCATCGTTCTGTCTGCCGGCTTCATGTCCGGCTGCTCCCTGTTCGAGGCCGTCACCGAACGCTACTCCCGTAAATTCGGTTTCGAATATGGCCAGTCCCGTGCTTGGGGCTCCTTCGGTTACGCCATCGTGGCGCTGTGCGCCGGCTTCCTGTTCAACATCAACCCGCTGATCAACTTCTGGGTCGGCTCCGCATTCGGCCTTGGCATGCTCCTCGTGTACGCCTTCTGGGTCCCGGCCGAGCAGAAGGAAGAGCTCAAGAAGGAAACCGACCCGAACGCAGCCCCCACCAACCCGTCCCTCAAGGAAATGGTCGCCGTTCTCAAGATGCCGACCCTGTGGGTGCTCATCGTCTTCATGCTGCTGACCAACACCTTCTACACCGTGTTCGATCAGCAGATGTTCCCGACCTACTACGCCAACCTCTTCCCCACTGAAGAAATCGGCAACGCCACCTACGGCACCCTGAACGGTTTCCAGGTCTTCCTTGAGTCCGCAATGATGGGCGTGGTCCC
>OGWX01001967.1_pt1 | contig 12899 bp, 6 predicted proteins | sample 1576151 | NCBI WGS metagenome assembly OGWX01 (sample SAMEA3541591, study PRJEB24748) | human gut metagenome | biome: human gut; feature: human-associated habitat; material: faeces | place: China | collected 2012
CCCCTGACCTCTTGACTGCCAGTCAAGCGCTCTCCCAGCTGAGCTACGCCCCCGTTACGAGGAGATACTATAGGGGAAGTTGGCACGGCGTGCAAGGACTTTTTTGGGGTCAGATTCTAAATACCTATTGATATAGGTAAGCGATAGCGGTGCCGGTGTGGACTTGGATCGTGGCTGTTGACCTGACGACGTTGCTAATGCCGGTGTCGGCCAACAGGCCCAGGGGGCTGTGGTCTAGCTCCCACTCTAGACCGTGTTCGCTTACTACCGTCCCAGGAGCTATAGCGATGATGGAGAACGTCTTGCCCTCGGTGCCTTCGATGGTCCACGATTCGCCTGCGTGAAGGATGCGGGCGACCACCTTGTCCTCGGCAATCCAGACTGGGGCGCCCTCGTAGCCCGCGAGCAGGCCCAGTACGGAAAGCGCCATATCAGGACGGCCGCCCGTAGCGCAGGTCGCAACTACTTCGGCACCCGGCCAGCGGCGTCGGACGGAATCGAGCGCCAGTGCCAGGTCGGTATAGTCCTTGTAGGGGTCGTGGCGCTCAACTTCAAAGTCGGTGGCGACATCGACCAACGCGCGACCGGCGTCGCTCACCGTGTCGGCGTCCCCCACATATACGTCGCAGCTCAAACCGGCACCCAGCAGAGCATCCAGGCCGCAGTCCACAGCGATGACGTGGTCGCACTCCCCTGCTAGCCTACGCAACAGATCCGCGCTCGCCACCACGGGCGAGCCGCAGACCACTAATACCTTACAAACCACAGCCCTCGCCTATCCCTCAAACGCCAGCACGTGATCCAGATCCAGGTCCTTATAGCTGTCGATAAAGATATCGCAGTTGTCGCGCACATCGTCGCGCTTCATGCGGCCGTGCGGATCATAGATGCCCACGCGGTTAAAGCCTGCGGTGCCAGAGCTCTTTAGGCCAAAAACGGCGTCCTCAAACACCCAGGCGCGCTCAAACCTGTGCCCATGACGCTCCTCCAGACAGCGCAGCGCCAACTCGTACACATCGGGAAACTGCTTGGAGCGTCCCGCCTCGCCCGTCGTGGTAATAAACTCCATATAGCGATCAAGGCCAGCACCCGCAAGCGCGGACTGCACCAGCTCGGCTGGCGTGGACGTGGCAACGCACATGGCAATGCCCGCCACCTTCGCCTGCTCCAAAAATGCCAGGAGCCCCTCGCGCGGCGGCACCTTGGAGTACCCATCAATCAGGATGTCGCTCAGCTCGCGATAGAGCTCCTCGCCATTTGCGCCAATGCCCCAGGTGTCGTGGTAGGCCTGGCACTCGTCCTCGAGCGACAAATGCTCAAACTGGGCAAAATCGTCGACCGTTACGTCAACTCCGTGGCGGTGCAATAACTCGGGCTGGGCATAGGCCCAAACGGGGGTGCTATTAACCAGTGTGCCGTCGCAATCGAAAACAAAAGCGACATTGGGAGCGGCGGTCTGGGACATAAATGTACCTTTCGATGTCAAATGGTAAACAACCTGCTAAAAACGTTTTACCAAACGTCAAACCAACAATCAAAAAACCCTTATTGGTAAAACTGTCAAGAGTTTTACCACGGCAATTCTGCCAGTGGTCTAAACATGGCGCTTACCGATTAAACGCCGCCCTAAAACCACTTTCCTTCATAAAAGTAACGTACAGGTGTTATCGTAGTTTCTGCCGAAAGTTCCACCGAGCACGCGAGGTGGAACGAATCATAGAACTATCGCCGTCCCTTCGATTCGTGCAGCCTTGGACCTTTCGCATCTAGTCACCAAGGCAACACGCTGCCGCGTCATGATGGGATCAAACGTGAGCGATACAAAGCTAAAGCCAGCAACTAAAAAGCCCGCTACCCGTAAAGCCGCCCCGCACGCACCGGAGCTTTCCAAGGACGATGTCTATCTGTTTGGCATCGGTATGTGGGAGCGCAGCTGGGAAAAGATGGGCGCGCACCCCGACACGCAGAACCGTACGCGCGGCTGGCGTTTTTGCGTTTGGGCGCCCGACGTAAAGAGCGTTCATGTCATTGGCGAATTTAACGACTGGGATGAACAAGCCAACCCGCTGGTGCCCGTGCATACGAGCGCCATTTGGGAAGGCTTTATTCCTGGCGCTGAGCAGGGCCAGCTCTATAAGTACCTTATCGAGACCAACGAGGGCGAAAAGCTCTACAAGGCCGATCCGTATGCCTTTAAGGCCGAGTGCCCTCCGGGAACGGCCAGCGTGCTGTGGACCCTCGATGGCTACCAGTGGAACGACGCCGCGTGGCTCAAGCGCCGCGCCAGCCATAACCACATGTCGCAGCCCCTTAACATCTACGAGGTGCATATTGGCTCGTGGAAGCGCCACGGCGACGCTCCGCAGGGCGAGCCGGACGAGTACGGCAACTACCCCGGCCCCATGGACCCCTTCCCCGCGCAGCGCGGCGAGTTCTACACCTACGACGACCTGTCGGTGGAGCTCGTGGACTACGTGCGCGACATGGGCTATACGCATATCGAAGTCATGCCGCTTATGGAGCATCCCTTCGATGGCTCCTGGGGCTACCAGACGACCGGCTACTACGCCGCCACGTCGCGCTACGGCAACCCGCAGCAGCTCATGCACTTTATCGATGCATGCCACGAGGCGGGTATTGGCGTGATCATGGACTGGGTGCCCGGCGGTTTTTGCGCCGATGCCCACGGCCTTGCCACCTTTAACGGCCACATGCTGTTTGAGCACGAGATTCACCCCAACTGGGGCACGCATAAGTTCGACTTTGCCCGTGGCGAGGTCCGCTCCTTCCTGGTCTCCAACGTGCTGTACTGGCTCGAGAACTTCCACGTTGACGGCATCCGCATGGATGGCGTGTCCAGCATGCTGTACCTCAACTTTGGCATCGACGATCCGGGCCAAAAGAAGTTCAACAAGTACGGAACCGAGGAGGACCTGGATGCCAGCGCGTTTATCCGCCAGGTCAACTGCGCCGTGGAGGCCCACTTCCCTGACGTGATGATGATGGCCGAGGAGTCCACCGCGTGGCCGCTCGTGACCTACCCGCCGCAGGACGGCGGTCTGGGCTTCCACTACAAGTGGGACATGGGCTGGATGAACGATACCCTGCACTACATGCAGACCGATTTTCCGTGGCGCCCCGGCAACCACGGGCTGCTCACGTTCTCCATCATGTACGCCTTTACCGAGAACTTTATCTGCCCGCTGAGCCACGACGAGGTCGTCCACGGCAAGTGCTCGCTGATCGGCCGCATGCCGGGCGACTGGTGGCGCCAGTTTGCCGGCCTTCGCACGCTCGCTTTCTACCAAATGACGCACCCCGGTGCCAAGCTCAACTTTATGGGCAACGAAATCGGCCAGTTTATTGAGTGGCGCTACTACGAGTCCATCCAGTGGTTCCTGACCGAGGAGTACGAGACCCACCGTCATCATCAGGCGTTTATCAAAGCGCTCAACCACCTGTACACCGCCGAGCCCGCCCTGTACGAGCGCGGCTACACCGATGACGGCTTTACCTGGATCGACGCGGACAACTCCAAGCAGTCCATCGTGAGCTTTGTGCGCCAGGGCGAGGATGTAGATGACGACCTGGTGATTCTGATCAACTTTGACCCGGCGAGCTACGAGAGCTTCCGCGTGGGCGTGCCGCGCGAGGGTGACTGGGAAGTCATCTTTGATTCCGACCGTCCAGAGTTCGGTGGCAGCGGCTATGCCGGCGAGGAACCCTACACCTGCTCGAGCGAGCCCTATCCCTGGAACGGGCAGATGGACTCTATTGAGATTAAGGTGCCCGGCCTGGCAGGCGTGGTGCTTAAGCGCCGCGGTCCCAGCAGCTATAAGCCGCCGGTGGTGGAGGCTCCCAAGGCTGCGCCCAAGAAGCGCACGTCCTCGGTGAAGCCCAAGCCTGCGGCTGCCGAGAAGGCTCCTGCTAAGACGAAGGCTACGACGACCAAGACCAAGGCCAAGGCCAAGGCCAAAACTAAGGCTGCCGCAAAGCCCGCTGCTAAGGCCGCAGCCAAGAAACCGACTGCCAAAAAAGCCGCTACCAAGGCAAAGTATGCTTCTGTTAAGTCGTCTGCCAAGAATGCGTAACAAAAGCGTTACCACTGTAATTACCCGCCCCGCGGGGGCGTAGGATACAAGTCATAACCGTTCCGGGAGAAACATCCCCGGGGGAAAGGAACGTATGAATAAGATCTTCGACAACAAGCAGGAGTTTACCGAGCTCTATCGCGAAGCCGTCATGAGCATCAGCGGCAAGAGCGTCGAGGTCGCAAGCGACCTGGACCGCTTTAACGCCCTGGCAAAGCTCGTGGCCGAGAAGGCGCGCACCGTCGCCACCAAGAGCGACGCCCGTGTGGCCGCCGAGGGCAAGAAGCGCGTGTACTACTTCTCGATCGAGTTTTTGATCGGCCGCCTGCTCGACAACTACCTGCTCAACTTTGGCGTTCGCGACATGGTCGCCGAGGCGCTCGACGACATGGGCTTCGACCTGTCCGTCATCGAGAACCAGGAGCCCGATCCGGCTCTGGGCAACGGCGGCCTGGGCCGTCTGGCCGCATGCTTCCTGGATTCCATGGCAGCCGAGGGCATTGCCGGCTACGGCAACGGCATGCGCTACCGCTACGGCCTGTTTAAGCAGGAGATCGTCAACGGCAGCCAGGTCGAGGCCACCGACGAGTGGCTCACCCACGGCTATCCTTGGGAGGTCCGCCGTCAGGACAAGGCCGTGACCATTAAGTTTGGTGGCCATGTTGAGGGCTTTGAGGAGAACGGCCGCACGTTCTACCGCACGGTAGATACGCAGGACATCCTGGCCGTTCCTTATGACATCCCCGTGGTGGGCTATGCCGGCGAGACCGTCAACAAGCTGCGCGTCTGGGCCGCCGAACCGGTCGAGGAGCACTTCGATCTGGAGGCCTTCAACCGCGGCGACTACGCCCTGGCCGATGCCGAGCGTGCCGAAGCCGAGGCCATCAGCGCCATCCTCTACCCCAACGACGCCGGCGAGCACGGTCGCCTGCTGCGCCTAAAGCAGGAGTACCTGTTTGTCTCGGCCGGCATCTACAGCCTGCTCGACACCTTTGAGAAGGAGCACGGCGAGAACTGGGAGCTGCTGCCGCAGTTTGTGGCCATCCACACCAACGATACGCACCCCGCCATGTGCGGCCCCGAGCTCATGCGTATCCTCATCGACGAGAAGAAGCTCGAGTGGGATGACGCCTGGAACATCGTGACGCAGGTCGTGAGCTACACCAACCACACCATCCTGCCCGAGGCCCTGGAGAAGTGGCCCATCGGCACGTTCTCCAAGCTCCTCCCCCGCGTGTACCAGATCATCGACGAGATTAGCCGTCGTTGGCACGAGTCGTTCGACACCACGCAGGAGGGCTGGCAGGAACGTCTGCGCCAGACCGCCATCCTGTGGGACGGCGAGATTCGCATGGCCAACCTGTCCGTGATCTGCAGCCACAGCGTCAACGGCGTGGCCAAGATCCACTCCGACATCATCAAGAACATCGTGCTCAAGGACTTCTATGCCCTGACGCCCGAGAAGTTCAACAACAAGACTAACGGCATCTCGCACCGTCGCTTCTTTGCCGAGGCCAACCCCACCTATGCCAAACTCGTGACCGAGGCCATTGGCGATGGTTGGCTCAAGGACGCCTTTGAGCTGGAGAAGCTCAAGGAGTTTAAGGACGACACCGAGTTCCTGAAGGCCGTGGGTGCCTCCAAGCGCGCCAACAAGGAGCGCCTGGCCGCCTACGTTAAGGCCGAGACCGGTCTGGTCATTGACCCCAACACCGTCTTCGATGTTCAGGTGAAGCGCTTCCACGCCTACAAGCGCCAGCTCATGAACATCATGAAGGTGATGGATATCTACAACCGTCGCATCGCCGATCCCAACTTCCACGTGACGCCGACGACCTTCATCTTTAGCGGCAAGGCTGCCTCGAGCTACACCTTCGCCAAGGAGACCATCCGCCTCATTAACTCCGTGGCCGAAGTCATCAACAACGACGCCCGCGTCAACGAGGTCATGAAGGTCTGCTTTATCCCCAACTTCCGCGTGAGCAACGCCCAGCTCATCTACCCCGCCGCCGAGATCTCGGAGCAGATCTCCACGGCCGGCAAGGAGGCCTCGGGCACGTCCAACATGAAGCTCATGATGAACGGCGCCATTACGCTGGGCACCCTCGACGGCGCCAACATCGAGATCGCCGATCTGGCCGGCCGCGAGAACGAGGCCATCTTTGGCCTGACCGCCCCCGAGGTCGAGCAGCTCTGGGCATCGAACAGCTACTTTGCGTGGGATACCCTCAACGGCGACCGCGAGCGTCTGGGCCGCGTGATGGACGAGCTCAAGGACAACACGTTTGCGGGTCTTTCGGGCAACTTCGAGAGCATCTATAACGAGCTCATGAACAACAACGACCCCGACCTGGTCATGGCCGACTTCCGTAGCTACGTGGATGCATGGGAAAAGCTCACGAACAGCTATGGTGACCAGGAGACCTGGAACCGCAAGGCCCTGATCAACACCGCCTCGAGTGGCTGGTTCTCGTCCGACCGCACCATTCGCGAGTATCGCGACGAGATCTGGCACGCATAAAGCGCGCGAGCTCCCTTTGCCGCACGGCATTACTCGACGGGCGTGACAGTGCGCCGCGCCCGTCGCTAATGGGTTAGGAACATCGATGACAGAAGGAGAAATCGATGAGTAAGAAAGAATGCATCGCGATGCTCCTCGCAGGAGGACAGGGCAGCCGATTGGGGGCACTCACCCAAAAGATCGCCAAGCCGGCGGTTAGCTTTGGTGGCAAGTTCCGCATTATCGACTTTTCGCTGTCCAACTGCTCCAACTCGGGCATCGACACGGTGGGCGTTCTGACGCAGTACCGTCCCTACCTGCTGCATGCCTACGTGGGCTCCGGCGAGGCGTGGGATCTGGACAGCCGCGACGGCGGCGTGTCGATCCTGCCGCCGTACGAGACGCAGACCGGTGGCGCCTGGTATGCGGGCACGGCCGACGCCATTACGCAGAACCTCGACTACATCAAGGCCAACGACCCCAAGTACGTCCTGATTCTTTCGGGCGATCACCTGTATCGCATGGACTACCGCAAGATGCTCAAGACGCACATTGAGAACAACGCCGACCTCACGGTGAGCGTTATGCCCGTGCCGTGGGAGGAGGCCAGCCGTTTTGGCATCCTGACCACCGACCCCGAGGACGGCCGCATCACCAAGTTCACCGAGAAGCCCGAGAAGCCCGATTCGAACCTCGCTTCCATGGGCATCTACATCTTCTCGGCCGACGTCCTGATCGAGGCGCTCGAGGAGGACGCTCTGGACCAGCGCTCGAGCCACGACTTTGGCAAGGACATCATCCCAAAGCTGCTCGGTGAGAACAAGCGCCTGTACAGCTACGAGTTCCACGGCTTCTGGAAGGACGTCGGCACCATCGCCAGCTTCCATGAGACCTCGATGGACCTGCTGGGTAACAACCCCGAGTTCGATCTGTTCGACAAGAACTTCCCCATCATGTCCAACATCACCACGCGTCCGCCGCACTACATTGGCCCGGACGGCCGCCTGGACGACTGCCTGGTCTCCAACGGCTGCAAGATCTACGGCACCGCTCGCCACTCGATCCTTTCGACCGATGTCATCATCGAGGAGCGCGCCGTGGTCGAGGACTCCGTGCTGCTGCCGGGTGCGCACGTTAAGAGCGGCGCGCACATCTGCCGCGCTATTTTGGGCGAGAACTCCACGGTCGAAGAGGGCGTGAAGCTCGGCTCTGTCGATACCACCAAGGATACGGCCGTCGTTGGAAATGACGTCGTTATCGGGAAGGGGGAATGATCCGATGATCAATCGCAAGGCCATCGGTTACATCACCGCTAACTACTCTTCGACCTACGGCAGCGTCCTGCTCAAGGACCGCCCCATCGCGTCCGTTCCGTTTTTGGGCCGCTACCGCCTGATCGACTTTCCGCTGTCCAACATGATGAATGCCGGCATCAAGACCGTTGGAGTCGTCATGCCGGGTAACTACCGCTCGCTGATCGACCACGTGGGCTCGGGCAAGGACTGGGGCCTGGACCGCAAGAAGGGCGGCCTGTTCATGGTCCCCGGCAACGCGTATGGCACCACCAAGGGCGGCATGCGCTTCCTGCTGCGCGACATCATCTCCAACAAGACGCTGTTCCAGCGCTCGGACATGCCCTATGTTGTGATGATGGGCACCAACATCATCTTTAACATGGACCTCAACACCATCATCGAGGCGCACGAGAACTCCGGTGCCCAGATGACCGTGGTGTACTGCAAGGCCACGCGCAACGTCGATGACGAGACCAAGCTCGAGATTAACGAGAACGGCCGCCTGACGGGCGTGAGCGCCGGCGTCGTGTACGGCGACAACGCGTCCATGGACTGCTGCATCGTCAACCGCGAGACGCTGCTCGAGATCATCGACCACTACCAGGCCGCCGACTATCTGGACCTGCTCGAGGCACTCCAGGGCGACTTTGGCAACATCGACGTGTGCAGCTACGAGTACAAGGGCGAGGTCGTGGGCGTGTTTAGCGAGAAGTCGCTGTATCGCCGCAGCATGGACCTGCTCGACCAGACCGTGGCCGACCAGCTCTTTGACCCCGAGCGCCCGATCCTGACCAAGGCTCACGACGTGCCGCCTTCGCGCTATGCGACCGGCAGCCACGCCTGCAACTCGATCATCTCGGCCGGCTGCATCATCAAGGGCACCGTGCGCAACTCGATCCTGTCGCGCGGCGTCGTGGTCGAGGAAGGCGCTTCGGTGACCAACTCGATCATCAACCAGAGCTGCATCATCAAGAGCGGCGCCCGCGTTGAGAACGCCATTCTGGACAAAAACAACGTGGTTCCCACCAACACCGAGCTTCGCGGCACGCCCGAGAACATCCTGGTGCTGGGCAAGGCTCCGTTAACTTCCGACACCACCATCGTACGTTAACGTTGGCACCGCAACATCGCTCGTAACAAGTAGAATAGCCGCCCGGTTAGCGCCAGGCGGCTATTCTCGAATTGCAACATGGGAGACAATATGGCAGATTCCAGCAAAAAGATGCAGATCGTGTTTGCCTCGGCCGAGTGCGCACCGTTTGTAAAGACCGGTGGCCTGGGCGACGTGGCAGGCTCGCTGCCTGCGGCGCTTGTGCGCGCCGGCGCCGAAGTTATCGTGATGGTGCCCAAGTACGCCACCATAAAGGACGAGTACAAGGCGCAGATGGAGCACTTCTCCGACTTTTACGTGAGTCTGGGCTGGCGCAACGAGTACTGCGGACTCGAGAAGCTCGAGCACGACGGCGTCACCTATATGTTCATCGACAACGAGCGCTACTTTGCGCGCGACTATCCGTACGGCTTCTTTGACGACGGCGAGCGCTTTGCGTTCTTCTCCAAGGCCATCACCGAGAGCCTGCAGCACCTGCCGGCCGGCTTTGAGTGCGACATCCTGCACTGTAATGACTGGCAGACGGCACTTGCGCCCGTGTTTTTGCGCGAGTTTTACCAGGGCCTGCCGCTGTATGACCGCGTCAAGACCGTGTTCTCGATCCACAACGTGGCGTTCCAGGGCCAGTTTAGCGACACCGTGATGGAGGACATCCTGGGTGTGGCACACATTCCGGCGGCCGCCTCGCAGCTGCGTTGCGACGCCTGCAGCATCAACTACATGCTGGGCGCCCTGCGCTATGCCGACGCCATAACCACGGTGAGCCCCACCTATGCCAGCGAGATCCAGACGCCCGAGTTTGGCGAGGGCCTGGACGGCGTGCTGCGCGAGCGCTCCTATGCGCTGCAGGGCATTTTGAATGGCATTGACGTGGCGGGCTTTGACCCGGCGACCGACAAGCGCATTGCCGCCAACTACACCGTGGAGGACCGTTCTGGTAAGGCCGTATGCAAGGCCAAGCTGCAGGAAGAGCTGGGGCTCGAGGTTCGCGACGACCGTCCGCTTATGGTCATGGTCACGCGCCTGACGCGCCAGAAGGGCATGGACCTGGTCATGTACGCGCTCGACCGCATTCTGGCCGGCGGCGTGCAGGTGGCGGTGCTGGGCACCGGCGACCGCGACTACGAGGACGGTCTGCGCTACTTCCAGGACAAGTACCCCGGTACCATGGCCGCACGCATCGAGTTCGATCCTGCGCTGTCGCAGCGCATGTATGCCGCCGCCGACATGTTCCTAATGCCTTCGAAGTTTGAGCCCTGCGGCCTGTCGCAGATCATCGCCATGCGCTACGGCACCCTGCCTATCGTGCGCGAGACCGGCGGCCTGAAAGACACTGTGATTCCGTATAACGAGTTTACCGGCGAAGGCACGGGCTTCTCGTTTACCAACTTTAACGGCGACGAGATGGGCGACGCCGTGTTCCGCGCGGCGCGTCTGTTCTGGGATAACCGCGACGCCTGGAACCAGCTGGTCACGCAGGCTATGAGTCAGGACTTTAGCTGGACGCGCTCGGCCGATAAGTATCTGGACCTGTACTTCTTTATGCACCCGGAGATCGAGCGCCCGGTGGCTGTTGTCGACGAGCCTGAGGCTGTTGCTGAGCCGGTGGCCGCTGAGGAGCCCAAGGCCGAAGAGAAGCCGGTTGAAGCTGAGCCCGTTACGGCCGAGTCTGAGGTGAAGGCTGAGGCTGCTCCTGAGGCAGAGTCCGAGGTCAAGCCAGCTGCAAAGCCTGCAGCTAAGAAGACCACGACTCGTAAGACGACGGCTAAGAAGGCCACAGCGGCCAAGGCGACGGCAACCAAGACCACCGCTGTCAAGACAACGACCTCGCGCAAGCGCACCACCGCAGCTGCCAAGAAGGCCGCCGAAGCCGAGGCTGCTCCCGAGGTAAAGGCCGACGCCGTCGAGGCTAAAGCTGCGGCAAAGGCACCGGCCAAGGCCGCTACCAAGAAGACGACCGCGACCGCCAACAAGGCAACAGCTGCCAAGAAGACCACAACAACGAAATCGACGACCACGAAGGCCGCCACAACCAAGGCAGCCACAAAGCCGGCCGCCAAAGTCGAGGAGACGCCCGCCGAATCCAAGGCCAAGGTAACCGTCGAGGCCAAGCCGGCCGCCAAGACCACCACGCGCAAGCGCGCAACGACGACGGCCAAGAAGTCCACGACCAAGGCTGCTGCTCCCAAAGCGGAGGCTAAGGTCGAGGACAAGACCGCACTAAAGGCCAAGCCTGAGCCGAAGGCAGCCGAGGTCAAGCCCGCTGCCGCTAAAGAGGAGCCCAAGGCCGAGGTAAAGGCCAAGCCCGGGCCCGCCAAGAAGGCCCCGGTCTCCCCCGTCGCCGCGACCGAGGAAAAGGCTCCGACCAAGAAGACCTCCGTCCGCAAGGCAACGGCCACCCGCAAGCGCCGCTAGTACGCAGACGATTCAAAACCTCATCAAACCCTAAGCAAGGGGCGCTCCAACTGGGTGCCCCTTCTCTGTAGGTAGTGGTAAAACGATTTTCTAGGACAACCGTTCGCCGATGGTAAACGGATGTTGTTTATACAGCCTGTGTGCAACAGATATACTTACATCCTGTGCGTAAAGCCCATGGCCCGCAGGCCGTGATTCTATTGAACTGGACCGTATTATGAGATTGATTCACAACAGCCGTCTGCCGCAGTTTCGCACTCCGTTTGGCGCTGTGACCACTGGAACTTCCGTTTCCCTCTCGGTGATTTTGGAGGATGCCGATCCCAACCAGGCAACGCTTACGTTGCGTACCTGGGTCGATGAGATCGGTGAGTCTCGGTATCCCATGACGCACGAGGGCGACGGCATATTTACCGTAGAGCTTGAGTGCACCGAGCCCTGTCTTATCTGGTACAGCTTTATCTGCAATATCGAGGGCCAGCCCGAGGTCCGCTTGGGCGCACCGCAGGGTCGCACCGGTGGCGAGGGCGTAACTTACGACTACGCCGAGGTGCCGTCCTTCCAGATTACCGTCTATAGGCACCGCGAAGTGCGTCCCGAGTGGTACGAGCGTGGCATGGTCTACCAGATCTTCCCCGATCGCTACGCCCGCGACGAGCACTGGCGCGAGCGCACGCTGGCCGAGGTCGAAAAACCACGCAACGGAATCCAGCGCCGCATGGTCGAGGACTGGAACAAGCCGCCCGTGTACGAGCGCGCCGAAGACGGCTCCATCAAAACCTGGAACTTCTACGGCGGGTCGCTCAAGGGCATCCAGGAAGACCTGCCTCGCATCGCCGAGCTGGGCTTTACAGCCATCTACCTCAACCCCATTTTTGAAGCCGCGAGCAACCACCGCTACGACACGGCCGACTACACCAAGATCGACCCGATCCTGGGCACCGAGCAGGACTTTACCGAGCTGTGCCAGGCGGCCGAGAAGCTGGGCATCTCCATCATTCTGGATGGCGTCTTCAACCACACAGGCGACGACTCGATCTACTTTAACCGCTACGGCAACTACCCCGGTGTGGGCGCGTGGCAGAGCGAGGATTCGCCGTGGCGCGATGCGTTTTATTTCCACGAGGACGGCTCGTACGACTGCTGGTGGGGCGTGGGCAATATGCCCGCCATCAATGAGAGCTCTGAGCTGGTACGCGAGCGGCTCCTGGGCAAGGACGGCGTGATCCGTAAATGGCTACGTGCCGGCGCTCATGGCTGGCGCCTAGACGTGGCCGACGAGCTTTCCGATGACTTCCTGGCCGAGATCAAAAAGGCCGTGCTCGCCGAGAAGCCTGATGCACTGTTGCTCGGCGAAGTCTGGGAAGACGCCTCCAACAAGATCAGCTACGGCCATCTGCGCCGCTATCTGCAAGGCTCCGAGCTGGACTCTGCTATGGATTACCCCTTCCGCGACATGGTCATCGGCTTTTTGATGGGCTACAAGA
>OGWX01001971.1_pt1 | contig 12894 bp, 10 predicted proteins | sample 1576151 | NCBI WGS metagenome assembly OGWX01 (sample SAMEA3541591, study PRJEB24748) | human gut metagenome | biome: human gut; feature: human-associated habitat; material: faeces | place: China | collected 2012
TCTAAACAACGGCGCGAGGGTTCAAATCCCTCCTACTCCGCCAAGAAAAAGCTCGATGATTCTTTGAAATCACCGGGCTTTTTCCATTTTCAGAAACCAAAAGGCCGCCTTCTCGGAATTTGTTCCGTGAAAGCGGCCTTTCTATTACAAGATCAGATTCGTCACCGCAGCCAGCACGCTCAGGTGCACGGGATAGAACCAGTAAAAGGCCTTCTTTTGCAGCGGACTGCACGCGCCCCGCTGCCCGTTGTAGAACCAGACCAGCACAAAGGCCAGCGGGGCGGTGAGCTCCCAGGCAAACAGCACGGCTCCCACGATGCACTGCCGCTTGCGGTCGCCACGGGTCAGGTACAGCGCGCAGATGATGAGCACGCCGATGCCGTTGTAGTCCGTACAGGTCAGAAGCGCCGCAAGCGTGCAGCCTGCCGCACACAAGAGTCCTTTCCAGCTGGCAGAGCCGTCCGGCTTTTCAAAATGCTTCAGGCCTGCCATGGCCAGCACGCCCAGCGCCAGCGTCCAGTAAACGTTCTGTGCACTGAAGTCAAAGGGGGTGCGGAAGAACGCAAGGTCAAAGGGTACCTCGCTCAGAAGGCCGAACAGCACCAGCCGCCCAAGGTAGCCTTTGACGTTGTGGGTGTGCACAAAGCCCTCCACCAGCAGGAAGCAGAAGATGGGAAAGGCCAGCCGCCCGGTGAAGCGCAGCACCATGTCCAGCCGGTACAACGGATAGGTGGAAAGGGTGTCCCGCGAGAGGGTGCCGCTGTCCAGCCCGGGCGTAAGGATACCTGCCTCGATGTAGGACGCGCCGATGTGGTCCACCAGCATGGTGATGCAGGCAATGGTTTTAAGGGCGGTGCCGCTGAAGCTGCAGCGCGGGGAAAGTGCGGTCATAAAAAAACACCTCGGTCAGTTTGTAAAAAATCGTTATAAGAACTATAACGGAGGAAAGGTGGCATTTCCTGCGTCTGCTGCGGCAAAATCTGCACAGAGCGTGCACAAATCAGCCCAAAATGCTTGACAGGACGGGCGCAGGATAGTAAAATCAAGAAGATAATTGAACTATCTCAAACCAAAGATGAAAAAGATTCACAGAGGATCAAGCGTCTCCGAACCAGATCAGACCGGAAGGAGGCATTGGGAATGACGCTGTTTTCTTATGAGATTTTCGACGCAGTTGCACGGCAGGGCAGCTTTAACAAGGCGGCTCAGCAGCTGCATCTGACCCCCTCGGCCATCAGCCACGCCATCGCCGTGATGGAGGCTGAGCTGGGCTTTACCTTATTCAATCGCGGCAAAAACGGCGTCACCATGACCAGCTACGGCGCTTCGCTGTACCCCTCCATCCGTGCGGTGCTGAACAGCGACGAGGCCCTGCAGCAGAGCATTGCCCGCCTGAACGGCCTGGAAAAGGGCAAGGTCAAGCTGGGTGCCTTCAACTCGATCTGCTCCGGGCTGCTGCCCAGCATCCTCAAGGGCTTTATGGCCCACTACCCCCAGATCGAAGTCGAGGTCTACCAGGGCACCTACGACGATGTCAAGGAGTGGCTGCGCACCGGTCAGGTGGACGTTGCCTTCCTCTCCAACAACTGCCGGGAGGAGTTTGTTCTGACCGAGCTGTTCCACGAGCCGCTGCTCTGCATCACCCCCATGGACTGGCCCGAGCCGCCCAACGGCGTGATGACCCCCGCCCTGATGAACGGGCAGAACTTTGTGGTGCAGTGGGATGCCACCGACGCGGAGATGCGTCAGTTCCTCAAGAAGTATTCCATCTCCACGGAGCGCCGCTGCCATGTCATCGATGACCAGTCGAACATTGCCATGGTCGAGGCGGGCCTGGGCATTTCCATCATGCCCCGGATGCTGCTGCGCAACTGCACGGCAGCGGTCAAGATCTACCCCATCGAGCCAGAAGAGGACCGGGTGGTGGGTCTGGCCGTCCAGCGTCCCACCGCCATGGCTCCCGCCGTGGAGCAGATGTTCCACCACATCGTGGAGTGCTGCAAGGATCTGGACTGAACAACAGTGTAACATAACGGGCCGGTGTGCGCAACACCGGCCCGTTTTTTGCCGCCCGGAAAACTTTGGATTGTATCCCCGCCCGGGATACGGTATACTAAGAAAAAATCCATTCTGGTTTTTGAGGGGAAAAATTATGGATCGAAGAAGTTTTTGCAAGGTGCTTGGGTTTGCGGCCGGCAGCACTCTGCTGCCCGGGCTGATGGTCCGGGCAGCCGGGCAGAGCTCCGTGGGACGCGCAGTACCGGATGGCCGCTACGCCATTGGCATCCGCAGTGACCTGAGCGGCTGTGACCTGACCCACACGTTCTATTACTCCGACAGCTTTTTCACCCACCCGGCCACCCAATATGACCATCAGTTGGCACTGGCAACGCTGGGTCTGGTCTGCGCTGCGGCCAACACCATAGCCAGCGATGCGGAATACTGGGTCAACGGCTCCGTGGGGCGGGAAGCCCACATTGCTGCCGCCTACGAGGCCCTGGGCTTCGGGGACGCGCTGTTCTGCAACTACGACCTTGACACCGGCCGGGCCGGGGACTTTGTGGGCTATTCGCTGGCCCGCAAGACCCTGACCCTGAACGGCCAGCGCACCACCCTTGTGGCGCTTATCCTGCGGGGCGGCGGCTACGGCGGCGAGTGGGCCAGCAACTTCCACATGGGCGATACCAGCGCGCACACCGGCTTTGTCACGCCCGTGGCGGCGGTGTTTGCATCCCTCAAGGCCTATCTGGCCCGGGCCGGGCAGAGCGGTGCCTTCAAGCTCTGGCTGGGCGGCTACAGCCGCGGCTCCATTATCGCAAATCTGCTGGCGGCAAAGATAGCCCGGGAGCTGCCCCAGCTGGGGCGGGAGAACATCTATGCCTACGGCTTTGCGGTGCCTGCGGCTCTGACTGCCGCTGACCGGCCTGACCTGCAGCAGGATTTCGATGCCAACCACGCCCCGGACGGCACCCTGCTGGAAAGCTGGCCCGAGAGCAACATCTTCAGCATCATTTCCAGCGGCGACGCGGTGGCCCGGGTGCTGCCCGCTGCCTGGGGCTACCACCGCAACGGCTGCGACCGCTTTCTGCCCGCCACCCGGAACGCCGAAGAGCTGGCCGACCTGGACGCGCTGGGGGCGGAATTCGGCCCCACACCGCTGGTGGTCAGCAGCCTTGCCACCGCCGAGGACACCAGTGCCCTCATCGACATCGTGGCCAAGTTCTGCGTTTCCCGGGAAAATTTCCACCAGAAGTACGAAACCGCCATCATGGACATGATCCAGTGTGCCTTTATCCGCTCCGAAAAAGAGGTGGTCGATGGCTACATCCTCAGCGACGGTGAGATCGTGGAGCGGCTGCAGACCCTTTCCCACATGAAAGAGATCGATTACTGGCAGATCGTGGGCAGCGTCTGGGCCGCCTCCACCATGAGCCGTCCCATCCTTGAGCGGTACGGCCAGAACGTGCCCCTGCTGGCCCGGCAGATCCTTATCCCGGTGCTGGCGGTCGGCCTGTGCTACGGCATCGAGACCGATGTGGTGCAGATGGTGGCCCAGTACATCATCCGCCTGCTCACCGCCCGGGGCGAGCTGGACAGTGTTCTGCGCGCGGCGTTCTGCCACCACCCGGAAAACTACATCTCCCTGATGGAATACTACACCCCAGAGGAGCACGGCATGGAGCCCTTTACCAGGAAATGATTCACTTTTCTTCACCTTTCGCCTGAAATCTCTCCACCGGTGAAACGCCTGCGATTCGTTGAAATCCCGTTTCTTCTATGTTACACTTGATTTTATCAATTGGAAAAGAGGAAAAAAACATGGAAACTCACCACAAGCGCAGCGCGTTTTCCGGCAAACTCGGATTCGTGCTGTCCGCCGCCGGTGCGTCGGTCGGGTTGGGCAATATCTGGCGCTTCCCGTATCTGGCCGCAAAATACGGCGGCGGCATTTTTCTGCTCATCTACATCCTGCTGGCTGTCACCTTTGGCTACACCATGATCATTGCCGAAACGGCGCTGGGCCGGATGACCCGCAAAAGCCCGGTGGGCGCTTACAGCCATTTTGGCAAGGGGAAGGGGCTGGCGTTCGGCGGCTGGATCAACGCCGTCATCCCCATCCTGATCGTCCCCTATTATTCGGTCATCGGCGGCTGGGTCATCCACTATCTGGCCCAGTATCTCACCGGCCACGGCAGCGCGCTGGCATCGGACGGGTATTTCTCCGGCTTCATCTCCAACGGTCTGCTGGCCGAGATCTCGTTCCTGCTGTTCGCCTTTATCACGCTGGGCATCATCTTTGCGGGCGTGCGCAACGGCGTGGAGCGCGTTTCCAAGGTGATGATGCCGGTGCTGGTGGTGCTCTCGGTGGTCATTGCCGTCTACTCGGTCACACGGCCCGGCGCACTGGCAGGCGTAAAGTATTTTCTGGTGCCCAACCCGGCCAACTTCTCGTGGATGACCGTGGTTTCCGCCATGGGGCAGATGTTCTACTCCCTCTCCATTGCCATGGGCATCCTGGTGACCTTTGGCTCCTACATGAAAAAGAACGTGTCCATTGAGCAGTCCACGGAAAACGTGGAGATCTTCGACACCGCCATTGCCATCATGGCGGGCTTGATGATCATTCCCGCCGTGTTCGCTTTTTCGGGCGGCGACCCTGACACCCTGCAGGCGGGCCCGGCCCTGATGTTCATTACCATCCCCAAGGTCTTTGCCAGCATGGGCATGGGCACTGCCGTAGGCGTGCTCTTCTTTGTGCTGGTGCTGTTCGCGGCCCTCACCAGCTCCATTGCCCTGACCGAGAGTGCCGTTTCCACCTTTGAGGACGAGCTGGGCTGGGACCGCACCCGCTCCACCATCCTCATCGGCTGCATTATGATCACACTGGGCAGCCTTTCCGCGCTGGGCTACGGCCCCCTTGCCAGTGTGACCGTGTTCGGGATGCAGTTCCTCGATTTCTTCGACTTCCTGACCAACTCGGTGATGATGCCCATTGCGGCCATTGCCACCTGCCTGCTGGTCTCCCGGATCATCGGCGTGGAAAAGATCGAGGAAGAGGTCACGCGGGAAGGTCAGCCCTTCCGCCGCAAACCGGTGTTCAACTTTATGCTCCGGTATCTCTGCCCCATCTTCGCGGCTATCATCCTGGCCAGCTCGGTCGCCAACGCACTGGGCTGGATCGCGATGTGACCCTGTTTTCTGCACGCAAAAAGCCCCCGGCCTGTATCCTCACAGGCCGGGGGCTTTTCGATCACTCTTTTTCAAACACAAGGAAGCGGAACGCGATATCCGTGGTCAGCTCGGGCAGGGCGGCCAGGCGGGCCGCGCCATCCCGTGGCGTTTTCCAGTAATAGGGGGTCATGGCGAACAGCGCCTCCAGCTGCCCGGCAGGCACCGTGATGCGGCCCGAGACTTCCCGCTCCCCGATGGGACGGAAGCCCTCATAGGCCACCTCCTGCACCGGATTTTTATAGGGCGTGTCGTAGAGGACAGCCTTCATCTGGTAGAGGTGCTCTGCACCGGGCACAACATAGATCATCCGTCCGCCCGGGCGCAGCACACGCCGGAACTCTTCCTGTGCAAAGGGCGAGAAGCAGTTGAGCAGCAGGTCGGCCCATCCGGTGCGGACAGGCTGGGCAAAACTGGATGCCACCGCGTATTTTGCGGCAGGCAGTGCCTTTGCGGCCAGACGCACCGCAGGCTTTGCGATATCAAAACCCGCCAGCTGCACCGACCGGCCGGCCTGTGCAAAGGCCTGTGCAATGCAGCGGTCGTACCAGCCTTCGCCGCAGCCCGCATCCAGCAGGTGGAGCGGTGCATCTGCCCCGGTGGGAACACCATACGCTAGGCACAGTTCCCCCAGCGCCCGGCCGAAGATGCCGTAATACCCGGCGTTCAGGAAGGCACGGCGGGCGGCGACCATCTCTTTGCTGTCGCCCGGGGCCTTGGTGCGCATACTCTGCACCGGCAGCAGGTGCCAGTACCCCTCTTTCGCCCGGTCAAAGCTGTGGTTCCTGCCGCATTTCAGGGCAGTGTCCCCGGTCAGGGGTTCGCCGCAGAGCGGGCACTGCCAGGGGGCAAACGGCTCAGGTTTCATCGGTGTGATCCTCAATGGGTGCGGTGGCACCGCCGTGGGCGGTCATATACTCTTCAAAGTTGGTGAACTTCTGCTGGGGCGGGCGGCGGCTGATCAGCATCAGGCCCGGGTCCTCGTCCCGTGCGGGGGCAGCGTTCCGGCTGCGGCCGCGGGGTGCCTCGCTTTTGGCGGGGCGGGCCGGGCGGCTGCTCTGCACTGCATTGCGGCTGCTGCGGCTGCCCTGCTGACTCTGGCTGTTCTGGGCCGGGCGGGCATTGCGGCTGTTCCGTTCTGCCCGCTGCTCGGTGCGCGGGTCGGTGCGCTGTTCGGCACGGGCAGGCTGACCGCCGCGCTGACGCTGGCCGTTCTGGGCCGGAGCAGTCTGCTTTGCGGCAGGCTGCGCAGCCGGAGCCTTTTTGACCGGGCGCAGGGGGGTAGCCTCCGGGGCGCTCACAAAGTGGGGGTCGAATTTGGGCTGGGCGTTGCTGCCGCGGTTGGCCGGCTGCGGGGCATTGCCCTCGCGGCGGGTGCGGCTGTTATTGGAGCGGCGGTTCTCACTGCGGCCGCCGGAAGTGCGCTTCTGGTTTTCCTCCATGGATGTTCCTTCTTTCGGTTCGGTATTCTTGGGGCTGGGCTGTTTTGCAGCCGCTTTTTCCTTCTTGGGGGCAGCGGGCTTTTCGGCCTTGGCTGCCTTTTCTGCTTTGGCAAGCTGCTCTGCCTTCACAGGCTTTTCCGGCTGCTCTGCTTCCGCCTTGGGCTTTTTGCCCCGCACCGGGGGCGCAGCCTTGACAGGGGCGGGCACGCCGTCCCAGGGATGGCCGGAGACGACCGGGATCTGGCGGCGGTTCAGCTTTTCGATCCCGGCCAGATATTCCTTTTCCTCCGGGGCGCAGAAGCTGACGGCAGTGCCGTCGGCACCGGCACGGGCCGTGCGGCCAATGCGGTGGACGTAGGTCTCGGGCACCTCGGGCAGGTCGTAGTTGAACACATGGGACAGCTCGCTGATGTCAATGCCGCGGGCGGCGATATCGGTCGCCACCAGCACCCGGGTCTTGCCCGCCTTGAAATCCTCCAGCGCCGTCACACGGGCGGTCTGGCTCTTGTTGCCGTGGATGGCAGCAGCGGGGATGCCCTGCTTGTTCAGGTCTTTTGCGATTTTATCGGCCCCGTGCTTGGTGCGGCTGAACACCAGCGCGTTCACCACCTCAGGCCTCAGGTTTTTGATGAGCCAGGGCAGCAGGAACTTCTTGTTGCCCTTCTCCACAAAATACAGGCTCTGCTGGATGCGGTCCACCGTGCTGGACACCGGGTCCACCTTGACAAAGGCCGGGTCATGCAGGATGCCTGCGGCCAGCTGCTCGATCTCCTTGGGCATGGTGGCGCTGAACATCAGGTTCTGGCGCTGCCTGGGCAGCTTGGCGATCACCTTTTTCACGTCGTGGACAAAGCCCATATCCAGCATCCGGTCGGCTTCGTCCAGAACAAAGATCTCAATGTTGGAAAGGTCCAGCAGCCCCTGCCCCACCAGGTCGTTCAAGCGGCCCGGGCAGGCAATGAGGATGTCCACGCCCTTTTTCAGGGCTGCGACCTGCGGAGCCTGACCCACACCGCCAAAGATGACGGTGCTGCGCAGGGTCAGATACTTGCCGTAGGCTTCAAAGCTCTCGCCGATCTGCAAAGCCAGCTCCCGGGTAGGGGTCAGGATCAGGGCGCGGATGGCACCCTTTTTGCGGGGTGCGCTGGCAGTCAGGCGGTCGAGCATGGGCAGCGCAAAGGCAGCCGTCTTGCCGGTACCCGTCTGGGCGCAGCCCATCAAGTCCCTCCCGGCCAGCACCGGCGGAATGGCCGCCGCCTGAATGGGCGAGGGGGATTCATAGCCCGCCTGTGCCACAGCACGCAGCACAGGCGCGGAAAGATTCAGTTCGTTAAATGTCATTCTTCACCTAAAATATTTCTGCATTCCATATAATAGCGCTTTTCCTCTGCGTGCCCCATGCTGAAGGTCTTGCGGGGCAGCACACCACCCATAACGATGCCCTTGAACAGATCGCTCTTCTCAAAGGGCGGCATCAGGAAAGCCACACCCCCCTGCCTGCACAGGGCGCGGACAGCGGGCTCATCGTGGACATAATCCACCCGGGCCTCGATGTGGCGGGCCATGAAATACTCAATGAATGCGTCAATGGTGCCCACGGTCAGCGGGGCAACGGGATGTTCAAAGCTGAGCACATTGGCCACATGGGGGCCTGCCAGCGTAAAGGACTGCTGTTTTGCATCGCCGAAGCAGATGCCTGCCGCATGGGAATCGCTCCACGCGATGAGGGCCAGCAGCACGGCACCGCAGTCTACGTTGAAAAGGACACGGTGGATAGGCTCGATCTCAATGGCCGGAGAGTGGACATTGCAGACCTCAGCCAGGCACCAGCGGGCCGGGTGGGTCAGCTGCTGCTCCGGGGTCAGGGTCTTTTTCAGTTCCTCCCAGCAGGCCTTGGCGGAAGCCAGCGAATGGTTGCCGTCGCCCACGGCCAGCGTCAGGGGCGCGCCGCCCTTTGCCTGGGGATACCGGGCATCAAAGGCCTCCTGGCTGCCCAGAGCGTTCAGGGCGCTGTCGATCTGGGCCAGCAGGGCGGGATCTTCCACTGCCCAGCCGGCAATGTGGCCGCCGTTCAGCATCAGGTCGCCCTCGTAGACCTTGCGCAGCTGCTCCTTCTTCTCGCCGATGGGCTCGATGAGGGTGCAGCCGGGGTCATCGGCCAGCATCATAATATGGGGCGTTTCCAGCCTTGCCCCCCGGCGCACCGCCATGCGGGGCGGGATGCGGCTTTCCACTGTGTGCTCACTGGGGCGGATGGCAGGCACCGCGCCCTCGGCATAGCTGTATGCCTCCAGGTCGATCCTGCCCACAAGGCCCTGCCGCACCCGGCCGCTCTGCTCAGTGCGCTCCACATAAATGAAGCCGTCCACCGCGCGGGTCAGCACGTTCCGGGTATAATCGTCCATGGCCGCATGGATGGCACTGATCCTTGCATCCACGTCATCCTCTTCCAGATAGACCTCCGGCAGGATCAGGTCCAGTGTGCTGGGGCCGCCTGCGGCGGCCTGCGCAGCCTTTTCCCAATAGGAGCGGTCACTGGTGAACTGATCGCAGGCCACACAGCCCCACTGCCCCACCGGGATCTGTTCCGACGGCAGCAGGATGTGTGCCGGGGAAAAACAGGGTGTTTTGTTCATAATACTTTCCTCCCTCTCACAAAAACGCAGGGATCACTCAAAATAGCTGGCGGCATCGTCCCGGATGACCAGATGCTCCACACCTGCCTCGGTCAGGGAGAGGGTCATCTCCTCCCGGGCCGCTGCATCCAGCGTAGAGGAAGACGGAACCTTCACCAGCAGGTTCTTCACGCCCAGCTGGGCCGCAGGGGCTCCCAGCTGGCTGGAGGAGCCGGTCACCTCGGCCAGCGAATAACCGTACCAGAGCGTCACCGTATCTCCGAAGCGGGCCTGCCAGGCGGCGATATCCGCAGTCAGCTGCCCGGCACGATCCACACCGTTGGTGGTGCCATAATCCTGCTTGGCGCTGGTGGACGAGGGGAACTGGACATTTTCCAGCAGCACCTGATCAAACCCGGCGGCGTGCACCTCGGCGATCAGATCACCGATATACTGCACGGTCTCCGCGGCGTAGGGGTTCAGCCAGGGGTTGCCTCCGGCGGAAGCCTTGTTGTCCAGCCAGAGGTACTCCTGCCCCTGATACCGGATGGCCAGAGCGTGGTCGGCCCGGGCACCGGCAGGGTCACGGAAGGCAGTCAGCGCAGCCACCGGCACCAGCCCCTCCTCCTTGAAGATGGATGCCACACTCGTCAGCTCGACCTGCGTGGGGGCTGCATTGGCGGCACCCACCGCCGTCTGGGAGGCGTAATACACCTGCCCGGCGGTGTCCTTCAGGGTCAGGATGGCATAGGTCATGCCCTGTGCCTTGAGCTGCCGGGCGGCGGAGCGGATGGCGGCCTCGTCGGTCAGGGTGGCCACATCCACCTCTGCCCACAGGCCCGTCACAATATCAGTGCCCTTGACCGCCGGCTCCGGCTCCTTTTCCGGCACCGAGGAAGCTGCCGGTTCGCTGGCAGCAGTGCTCTGCGCCCCGGAGGATGCACTCTCGCTGACGGCACTGGATGCGGAGAGGTCCCGATCCCGCACCACGGTATACCAGGTGTGGGTGGCCCAGTCCAGCACATGGGGCGCAGCCACCCAGGCCGCTGCCAGCACGGCCACCACCAGCACCGCAATGCCGATGCCCTTTTTCAGCCGCATCTCACGGGTGTAAAAGCTGCGCCGGTAGCGCTTGACCTTCTGGCGTTTGGGATATCTTGCCATAATCAACCACCCTCCTTGGGGTCAACTTACAGGATCACGGAATGGCCGGTAAAGCCGTAGATGGCCAGCGCCAGCACACCGATATAGATCAGGGTGATGGGCAGGCCGCGGAATGCTTCGGGGATGGCCTTGCTGCGCAGGCGGTTGCCCGCCTCGGTCACCAGCATCACAGCCAGCAGGTAGCCCAGGCCGCTGCCCAGGCCAAAGCCGATGGACTGCGCCAGCGTAAAGCTCTGGGTGCGCTCCACCAGCACGGTGCCCAGCACGCCGCTGTTCACGGCGGCAATGGGCAGGATGCGGATGAGCAGGCCGCTGCGGGGGCCTTTGACCGCCCGCAGGATGGCGTGCTCAAAGATGCAGACCACCGCCACACAGGCCAGGTAGAGCAGCGGGCGGAGCGGGGCACGGTAGGGCAGATCCACGATCTGGCTGCCCCCAAAATACGCCAGCGGGGCCACCAGCGTCTGGGTAACACAGAGCAGCAGGGCAAACCACCAGCTGCTGGTGCGCTCGTCGCCCACCAGCTGGATCAGGCGCGACACACCCAGGCCACGGGTAAAGATGGCGTTCTGGGCAAACAGGGCCAGCACGGCGTAGGCAAAGGCCACACCGATGGTATTCATCACAGCACTCACTGATCCTGCACCTCCTTCCGGGGGTGCGCAGCCAGCGTGCCGCGCGCCTCAGTTTTCAGGTATTCCTTGTGTTTGCGGGCCAGCGCGCGCCAGACGGCACACACCACGCCCAGCACGATGAAACCGCCTGCCGGCATGGATGCCATGGGCAGGACAGAGCGGCTGAGCTGGACTCCAAACACACTGCCCAGCGCCAGCCACTCCCGCAGGCAGCCCACGATGAACAGGATGAGCGCGTAGCCCACCGTGATGCGCAGACCCTTGGAGACAGCCTTGTGCATAGATTCCTGCACGCGGCCAAAGCGGTAGGTCAGCAGGGGTTCCACCACCAGCATGGGCAGGTAGATGCCCAGCATCAGCAGGTCGGTGCCGAACACAGCGTTCAGGATGGGATAAGCGGCAAGGTAGACCACCGCCGCACTGCCGCTGTACACCAGCGCCCGGGGCAGCAGCTTTTTCTCCAGCTCTTCCGGGGCGGGCTGCTCGTCCCGCAGGGGGAACAGGCGGCTGACCAGGCAGGCCAACATCCGGGAAGGCGTGAGCAGCAGGGCCACAGCCACGGCCAGCATCAAAGCATTTTTGCCCGTGGTGGCAAGCACCACCAGCGGAGCCAGACCCATGCCCTGCATGACAACGGGGTTGTTTTTGAACACCCGGTCATGGTGGGCAAACTTCTCCGGATCGCGGGTGATCAGTTCTGCAATGGAACGTTTCATTCAGCACCCTCCTTTCCGACCGCAGGGCGGTGCATCAGCTGGTACAGGCGGCTCTCGGTGCGGTCCATCCAGCCGGAAATGCTGTTGACCGTGAGCAGGGCAAAGCAGACACCCGTCTCATACACGCCGTAATACCGGAAGCCCATGGTGATCGCACCCACCAGCACACCGTACAGGATGCGGCCCAGATGGTGATGGGCGCAGGTGTAGGGCTCGTTGAGCAGGAACACCGCGCTGAACAGCATGGCACCGGTCAGCAGCTCGTCCCGCACGCACTGCAGGCGCAGGGCGATGTCCACGCCGTTTACCCCCACCTGACGGGGGAAGAGGAAGGCGATGAGGGCACAGGTGACCACAAAGCTGACAGAAGCGCCCAGACGGACATCCTTTTGCAGCCAGAGGAAAAGCCCGCAGGCCAGAAGGATGAGGGCGGCACCCGTGCCCATGGGGGCGGCGTACTCGCCCAGGCCCAGCGAAATGGCGCTGATGTTCAGGCTGCCGCCGCTGCGCAGGGTATCCGAGATGGTGCTGGACACCGGCACGCCGGTGGCATCCCACAGGGGGATGTTGGTATAGGGCTGGGGGTAGCGGAACACCTGCTCCGGCCAGGACACCGCCGCCACGGCGTAACCCACAGCAGCGGGGTTGAAGGGATAGCTGCCGTAGCCGCCAAACACCTCCTTGCCGATGAGGACACCGGCCAGCACCGCCATAATGACCACATACCAGTCCACCGTGGCGGGCATGAGCAGGGCGATGATGAGGGCAAAGCTCTCGTTGGAGAAATCCCCGGCCCGATACACGCGGCGGCGCAGCAGGGAGACCAGGCGGTCACACAGGTTGCCGGTGAGCAGCGCCGCGCCGCAGAGCAGCAGGGGCCGCAGACCGTACAGGAAGCAGGCCATGCAGAGCAGCGGGATGGTCATAAAGCAGACGTGCAGATAGTACCGCCCCGTCTTTGCAAGCTCCTGCTCCTGCTGCTGGATCAAACGTTCATCCATGGTAAGGCACCTCTCACAGGGCGGCCAGACGGCGCACCGCCGCAGCCGGGTCGGCTGCGCCGAACACGGCACTGCCCGCCACCAGAATATCG
>OGWX01001972.1_pt1 | contig 12891 bp, 9 predicted proteins | sample 1576151 | NCBI WGS metagenome assembly OGWX01 (sample SAMEA3541591, study PRJEB24748) | human gut metagenome | biome: human gut; feature: human-associated habitat; material: faeces | place: China | collected 2012
GCATTATGCCGCAGAAGAAGAATCCGGATATCGCAGAGCTTGTGCGCGGAAAGACAGGAAGAGTTTACGGGGCATTGATGTCCCTTCTGACGACAATGAAGGGAATCCCGCTTGCATATAATAAAGATATGCAGGAAGACAAAGAGCTGGTGTTTGATGCCATTGATACGACAAAAGGCTGTCTGGCATTATTTACGGGGATGCTTCGCACCATGAGGTTCAGAAAGCAGCGGATGGAAGACAGTGCAAAGAATGGTTTTACAAATGCGACAGATGCGGCGGATTATCTGGTCAATCACGGCGTGCCGTTTCGGGATGCTCACGGGATTGTAGGACAGCTGGTTTTATATTGTATTGATAAAAATATCGCCCTTGATGATATGAGTCTGGAGGAGTATAAGGCAATCTCTCCGGTATTTGAAGAAGATATCTATGAGGCCATCAGCATGAAGACTTGTGTGGAAATGCGAAATACCATCGGAGCACCGGGGAAAAGTGTCATGGAGCAGGCAATCGCACTGGAAGAAGCATATTTGAAAGAAGAATAGCAGGTTTGCTGTTTTCAAATAAAAATGAGAGGAAAGGACAGAAAGAAGATGGAAAAGAAATTAAAAGTTGGAATTTTAGGAGCAACAGGAATGGTTGGACAGAGATTTATCTCTTTGCTTGAGAATCACCCGTGGTTTGAGGTTGTGACAGTGGCAGCAAGTCCGCGTTCTGCAGGAAAGACTTATGAAGAGGCAGTCGGAGACAGATGGAAAATGACAACTCCAATGCCGGAAGCAGTGAAAAAACTGGTTGTTATGAATGTAAACGACGTAGAACATGTTGCGTCTACGGTAGATTTTGTATTCAGCGCAGTGGATATGACAAAAGAAGAGATCAAAGCGATCGAAGAAGAATACGCAAAGACAGAGACACCGGTCGTGTCAAACAACAGTGCGCATCGTTGGACACCGGACGTGCCGATGGTAGTGCCGGAGATCAATTCAGAGCATTTTGATGTGATCAAGGATCAGAAAAAACGCCTTGGAACAACACGTGGATTTATCGCAGTAAAACCAAACTGTTCGATCCAGAGCTACGCGCCGTGTCTGGCTGCATGGAAAGAGTTCGGACCAAAAGAAGTAGTGGCAACGACTTACCAGGCCATTTCCGGAGCGGGAAAGACATTTAAAGACTGGCCGGAGATGGTGGAAAATATCATTCCATATATTGGCGGAGAGGAAGAAAAGAGTGAGCAGGAGCCGCTGCGTGTTCTCGGAAAAGTAGAAAACGGCGAGATCGTAAAGGCTCAGCTTCCGAAAATCACTTGCCAGTGTCTGCGTGTACCGGTATTAAACGGTCATACAGCAGCGGTATTTATCAATTTTGAGAAGAAACCTACAAAAGAGCAGCTGATCGAAAAGCTTGTGTCATTCAAAGGTTTCCCACAGGAAGAAAACCTTCCAAGTGCACCAAAACAGTTTATTCAGTATCTGGAAGAGGACAACCGTCCACAGGTGAAACTGGATGTAGATTATGAGAACGGAATGGGAGTGTCAATCGGACGACTGAGAGAAGATTCGATGTTTGACTTCAAATTTGTAGGACTTTCCCACAACACAGTCAGAGGAGCAGCAGGTGGAGCAGTTCTCTGCGCAGAAGCTCTGACAGCAAAAGGGTTTATTCAGGCAAAATAAAGATTGAGAAAGGGGGATTCTCCTATGGGAATGACAATGACACAGAAGATACTGGCAGCACATGCAGGGCTGGAATCTGTAACTGCAGGACAGCTGATCGAGGCAAAGCTGGATATTGTGATGGCAAATGATATCACAGGACCGATGGCGCTGCCGATTCTGAAGCAGATGGCAGATCAGGTGTTTGATAAAGAGAAGGTTGTATTTGTACCGGATCATTTCACCCCGAACAAAGACATCAAATCCGCAGAGAATTCAAAAGCGATCCGTGAATTTGCAAAAGAACAGGGATTGAAATGGTATTTTGAACAGGGCAAGTCCGGAGTAGAGCATGCTATCCTTCCGGAGGCAGGCGTGGTGACAGCAGGAGAATGCATCATTGGTGCAGACTCCCACACCTGTACCTATGGAGCGCTGGGTGCGTTTTCAACCGGTATGGGAACGACCGATATCGCAACCGGTATGGCAACCGGTGAGATCTGGTTTAAAGTTCCGGCGGCGATTCAGTTTGTACTGACTGGAAAACCTGGAAAATATGTCAGCGGAAAAGATATCATCATCCACATCATCGGCAAGATCGGTGTAGATGGGGCACTTTACAAATCCATGGAGTTTACCGGAGACGGAATTGCACATTTGTCTATGGATGACCGTTTTACCATGGCGAACATGGCGATTGAAGCAGGTGCGAAGAACGGAATCTTCCCGGTGGATGAGAAGACAAAGGCATATTTAGAAGAGCATTCGAAAAAAGAATATCAGATTTTTGAGGCAGATGAAGATGCAGAATACGAACAGGTTGTGACAATTGATCTTTCCGAAGTGCGTCCGACAGTTGCATTTCCGCATCTTCCGGGCAATGCAAAGACCATCGATGAGATCGAGGCGATGGAACCGATCAAGATCGATCAGGTAGTGATTGGTTCCTGCACCAACGGAAGAATGGAAGACATGCGGAAAGCAGCGGCTGTCTTAAAAGGGCGTACGGTGCATCCGGATGTGCGTGTAATGGTTATCCCGGCAACTCAGAAGATTTACAAACAGTGTATCAAAGAGGGGCTGCTTGATATTTTTGTAGATGCAGGCTGTGCAGTCAACACACCGAGCTGTGGACCGTGTATGGGCGGTCATATGGGAGTTATGGCGGCAGGAGAGCGCTGCGTATCGACAACAAACCGGAATTTTGTAGGAAGAATGGGACATGTAGATTCTCTCATTTATCTTGCATCTCCGGAAGTGGCAGCGGCGAGTGCGATTGCAGGATATATTGCAAATCCGGAGAGGGCAGGTGAAGAGGCATGAGAGCACAGGGACACGTTTTTAAATATGGAGACAATGTAGATACGGATGTGATTATTCCGGCAAGATATCTGAATTCATTTGATGCAAAAGAGCTGGCATCACATGCCATGGCAGATATTGATCCGGAGTTTGCAAAAAAAGTGCAGGCGGGAGATCTGATCGTGGCAAAGAAGAATTTCGGCTGTGGTTCTTCCAGAGAGCATGCACCGCTCTGCCTGAAAACAGCAGGAGTAAGCTGTGTGATCGCAGAGACCTTTGCAAGGATTTTCTACCGCAATGCCATCAATATCGGGCTTCCGATCATTGAATGTCCGCAGGCGGCACAGGAAATCGAAGCCGGAGATGAGGTTGAAGTAGATTTTGACAGCGGAATGATCTACGACCGTACCAAAGGAACTCAGTATCAGGGACAGGCGTTTCCTGAATTTATGCAGAAGCTGATCGCAGCCGGAGGTCTTGTAAGCTATACAAACAGCAGAAAGAAATAGAACGGAAATTAAGACCGGGTATTGAAAGAAAGAGCATGATATAAAATGAGGGTGTTTTCAAAAAGTCGGAGAATCTTTTGGAACACCCTCATGGATTTTATAAAAGAAGAAAGAAGTGAAATGAGAAAGAGAGGAACATCAGTGGAAGAGAAAAAGTTGAGAGCAGAAGAAAAAGGAAGGGCGGTGGCGCTTCTTCCGATCGGGGTATTTCTGGTCCTGTTTTTGGGGATGGGGATTGTATTTGGCGATTTTTATGCGATGCCGGCAATTGTGGCATTCTTGATCGCTCTTCTGACGGCGTTTTTGCAGAATGGGACGTTAACATTTGCAGACAAAATGAAGGTGATTTCTGCCGGGATCGGAGATGAGAATATCATTACGATGAGTCTGATCTTTTTATGTGCAGGCGGATTTTCCGGTGCAGTAACTGCGGCAGGCGGTGTGGAGAGTACGGTAAATCTGGGGCTTTCGGTGCTTCCGCCATCCATTGCAGTTGTAGGATTGTTTGTGATCGGCTGTTTTATTTCTGTATCCATGGGAACATCCATGGGAACGATCGCAGCGCTGGCTCCGATCGCAGCTGGAATCAGTGAAAAGACAGAATTTTCAGCAGCCGTCTGTATTGGAGCGGTCGTCTGCGGAGCAATGTTTGGTGATAATCTGTCCATGATCTCAGATACAACGATCGCCGCGGTAAAAACACAGGGCTGCGAGATGAAAGATAAATTCAAGGCAAATTTTCTGATCGTACTCCCGGCGGCGATTTTAACGATTGTGATATTCTGGCTGATGACAAGAAACGGAAGTTACCAGATCCAGGAGGAAATGCCATACAGCATCTGGAAAGTGCTTCCATATCTCGTTGTATTGGTGGGAGCACTGGCGGGGATTAACGTGTTTGTTGTTTTGATCAGTGGAACCGCGTTATCTCTGATCGTAGGCGTTGCAACAGGAAGCATCGGATTGTCTGAGATTTTCAATGTGGTGGGAAAAGGTGTGACAGGAATGTATGATATCACGGTAATTTCGATCATTGTTGCCTGTATCGTGTCACTTGTCAGAGAATATGGTGGAATCCAGTTCATTTTAAATCTGATCAAAAGCCGGATCAGAGGAAAACGAGGCGGTGAGTTTGGAATTGCTGTGCTGGCTCTGTTTGTAGATCTTTGTACAGCCAATAATACGATTGCGATCGTGATGGCAGGGCCAATCGCAAAAGAGATCAGTGAAGAATTTGACATTGATCCAAAACGATCCGCATCCCTTCTGGATATTTTTACATCCGTGGGGCAGGGAATGATCCCGTATGGGGCTCAGCTTCTGTCTGCGGCAACTCTCACAGGACTGACCCCGTTTGATATTATTCCGAATTTGTTCTACCCCGTCCTGATGGGGATCAGTGCAATTCTCTTCATTGTATTTAAGAAACAAAATTGATAAAACAGAGCACTTATGATATAATTCATGGCAATAACAGTGTGAAGAAAGAAAAAGAGGGCGAAGATATGAATTTGTTATACAAAAGCACAAGAAATTCTGAAAAAAAAGTAACAGCGTCTGAGGCAATCTTAAAAGGGCTTGCAGAAGATGGCGGACTCTTCGTGCCGGAGCAGATTCCGACACTGGATGTGACAATGGAAGAACTCAAGAACATGACGTATCAGGAGACTGCATACGCAGTGATGAAACAGTTTCTGACAGACTTTACAGAGGAGGAGTTAAAGCACTGCATAGACAGCGCATATGATTCCAAGTTTGATACAGAAGTGATTGCCCCCCTTGTGAAAGTGGGAGATGTCTATCATCTGGAGCTGTTTCACGGAGCGACGATCGCGTTTAAGGATATGGCATTATCGATCCTCCCGCATTTAATGACAACATCTGCAAAGAAGAATCATGTGACAAAGGATATTGTCATTTTGACAGCAACCTCCGGAGATACCGGAAAAGCTGCGATGGCAGGATTCGCAGATGTGCCGGGAACGAAGATCATTGTGTTTTATCCAAAGAACGGTGTCAGCCGGGTGCAGGAGATGCAGATGGTGACACAGAAAGGTGCCAATACTTCAGTTGTGGCAATTCATGGAAACTTTGATAATGCACAGAGCGGTGTCAAAGCGCTTTTTGAAGACCAGGCGCTTGCAAAGGAACTGGATGCGGCAGGATATCAGTTCTCTTCCGCAAATTCGATCAACATCGGTCGTCTGGTACCTCAGGTTGTGTATTATGTCTATGCATATGCAAAACTGCTTCAGAATGACGAGATTCAAAGTGGAGAGAAGATCAATGTGACGGTTCCGACCGGAAACTTTGGTAATATTCTGGCAGCATACTATGCAAAACAGATGGGGGTTCCGATCAATAAGCTGATCTGTGCATCCAATGAAAACAAAGTCCTGTTTGATTTCTTCCGTACAGGAACATATGACAAAAACAGAGAATTTGTGCTGACATCCTCCCCGTCCATGGACATTTTGATCTCAAGCAATCTGGAGCGGCTGATCTATACAATTGCAGGACAGGATGGTCAGAAAAATGCAGAACTGATGGATGCATTAAAAAGTAGTGGTGCATATGAGATTACAAAAGAAATGAAAGCAAAACTGGATGATTTTGTGGGAGGTTATGCAACGGAGGAACAGACAGCACAGGCAATCCACGATACATATAAACGTACCGGATATGTGATGGATACACATACGGCAGTTGCTTCTTGTGTATGTGCACAGTACAGAGAAGAAAGTGGGGATGAGACAAAATGTCTGATCGCTTCCACAGCCAGTCCATATAAATTCGTAGGCAGTGTGATGCGTGCAATTGATGCAGAATATGCGGGAAGAGACGAGTTTGAGCTTGTGGACGAGCTGGAGAAGCTTTCTCAGGTTGCCGTTCCGAATGCGGTCAAGGAGATTCGTGATGCGAAAATCCTTCATACAAGAGAGTGTGATGCAGACAAAATGAAAGAGACAGTGAAAGAAATATTAGAAATCGAGGTATAGTCAATGAGTGCGGACAGTATGAACAGTGTGTTTGGTTTTATCGGAATTCTTGCAGTAGGATGCGGGATATATTGCCTGTATGCATATTTTAACATGAAAAAAGACGGACACATTAATGAAACGATTCTCCTGGGGAAGAGTTATTCAGAAAAGATGTGCAAAGATAAGGAAGCATATCTGAAAAAGGCGTTGCCGGCAGTTCTGGGATTTGGAATTGTTTCGATTCTTTATGGAATTGTAGATTGTATCCACTGGTATGTAAATCCGATGGAGATGGTGGACACAGTGGGCGGCATTCTTTTTATGGCAGCACTGGTGGTATTTGCAGTGTATACGATGCAACTGAAAAAGAAATATTTTTAGAAAGATACAAGGGGAATATCAACGAAAGAGAGTCAGGAGGATCTGACTCTCTTCTTACGTCATACAAATTGCAGAAATGATTCATCTATCGGAGTAATAACGTTCTAATGACAGGATTTATAAAAAGATATCAGCGGCTTTATCACTCTGACAGACTTTGTTCAGTTTTTTGGCTGCCATGGAGAGTTTCATACTGCTGACACTGCGGGCTTTTTGTTTACAGCTTCGTACGCAGCGCAGGCAGGAAATACATTTTTTCTTGTCCGTCTTTTTCGGATCCTGTGCAGAGATTGCTCCGGCAGGACATGATTTGACGCAAGCTTTACATTCCGTGCACAGGCTGACATCTGCCTTTGGAATCAGTGGAGTTTTTGCGTATTTGCGATATGGAGTGTTACCAGGTACCTGAATGGAGAGCGCAGAGAGATCTTCATTTTTGATACGGCGGTTTAATGCGATCCCGAACTCACTGATTGTCTTTAGATCCGCTTTATTCGGACGGCTCAGACCAATTGAACGAACGATCGAATGCTCAGTAGGAAATGCACCGGCACCGATTACGTGGAATCCCCGATTTTCCACCTCGGTTTTTAATTCTAACAGAGCATCTTCGTATGCCCGGCAGCCATAAGTTGCGATCAGCGCAGCCGGAGTGTTGTTTCCTTTGAGTGTCTCGAAATAAGAAAGAAATGTTTCGGGAACCCGGCCGGAATAAACCGGGATTCCAAACAGGACAAAATCTGTTTCGTCAAATTGCAGAACCGGCTTTTTTTCTTTATGTACGGACAGGTCAAATGAGACGGATTTAAGGTCAATCTGACGTGCTGCCTCCATGATGACCCTTCTTGTCGTCCCTGTCGGACTGAAATAGACCAGTTTTAATTCAGTTGTTTTCATAATAGTATCCTCTCCTTGCATTCAAATGTAAATAATGTTACTATACCATAAATTTGAAAAAAATACCATGAAAAAAGAAATGGAGTATGGGTTGTAAAATCTATGTAAATAGGCTATAATAAATTCAACGGAAAACCTGAGATGTTCGATAACCTTGTTATTTTGAACCTACAATACTTTAAACGGGATTCTTATATTTCTGTAATATGTCAAGCCTCCGTTATGCAGTGGAAGACAGAAAAGCAGATGCGGTTGCCCACCTAGCTTGCGTGCTAGGAGTCAAAATACAGGGAACGGCATTTTGGGGATTCTACAGAAGATAAAAGGGAATGAAATTTAGCACAGGCTGATTTCATTCCCTTATTTCATCAATACAGGATATACAAGCCTTCAAAAAAGATCCCTTTACGAAACAGGGGCTTTATGATATGATTTTGAAAGTTTGAGAGCAGCAGGAGAGAATATTATGGGAAGAAGAGTCAAGGAGACGATAAAAAAAGTAAATAAAGTCACTGAGATCGTCGGCTCCCATCATACAGGAGCGTATGCGGCCCAGGCTGCTTATTTTTTTGTACTCTCTATGATTCCGATCATCCTGCTTTTGCTGACGGCGGTACAGTTTACACCGGCTACTTATGCAAATGTCATCGATGCAGTGGAGCAGGTGTTTCCGACATCCGTGCAGGGGTTTATCCGTTCGATCGTGACACAGGTCTATTTTTCCCAGTCGGCTAAGATCATTCCGATCACGATCCTTGTAGCGCTGTGGTCTGCGGGAAGAGGGGTACTGTCCGTGACTGCAGGACTGAACTGCATTTATGGTAATACCGAGACTCGTAATTATGTATACCTGAGGCTTAGGGCTTCTTTATATACCGTGATCTTCATTCTTGCAATCGTACTGTCACTGGTTCTGTCTGTATTTGGAAACAGTATCAGCGCCATGATCTACAAGCATGCACCGTTCTGGAGTACTCTGATGCAGTATATTATTAAGATCCGGACCGTTATGACACTTGCAGTTCTGACCGTTTTCTGGGATCTGGTTTATAAATATCTTCCAAACCGGAGAGCAACACAGAAGACAACTTTGCGTAAACAGCTTCCGGGAGCCGTTTTTACAGCGTGCGGATGGCTGCTGATCTCTTTTATCTTTTCGATTTATCTGGACATCTTTGAAGGATTTTCAGATATGTATGGAAGTATGACTACGATTGTGCTGATTATGCTGTGGCTGTATCTGTGTATGTATGTGATCCTGCTTGGCGGAGAAGTCAATGCACTGTTAGAGAAATATCTTGACAATCACAAAAACTGTGATAAGATAATAAAGTAAATTTGTCTTAAATTTGAAAAATGAATCAGGATATGAAAAGCGATGAGCGTGCACAGTAGAGAACTGTTTTCCATCAGAGAGAGAAGGTCACTGGCTGTAAGCCTTCTTTGGTTCAGACGGCAATCGAAATTCCCACGTAAGCTGCATTTTTGAAATGATTTCAGAGTAGAAAGTGCCGTCTATTGTACGTTACACAAGACCAAGTGCTCACAGGAAGACTGTGGGAATTAGGGTGGTACCGCGAATACAGACTTCGTCCCTTTTGGGATGGAGTTTTTTTCATACTAAGAAATATGCTTTCAAAGAAAGGAGAAAGAAGATGAAAGACAGACTGGAACAAATCAAAGCACAGGCTTTGGAGCAGATTAAAGCTTCTGATATGCCGGAAAAGCTGAACGAGGTGCGTGTAAAATTTCTTGGAAAAAAAGGAGAATTAACAGCCGTATTAAAGGGAATGAAAGACGTGGCCCCAGAGGAGCGTCCGAAAGTCGGACAGCTGGTCAATGAGACAAGAGCTGCAATCGAAGAGCTTTTAGAAGAGACAAAAGTGAAAATGGAGGCAGCCATCCGTGAGGAAAAAATGAAAGCGGAAGTCATTGACGTGACGCTGCCATCTAAGAAAAGTACGGTGGGACACAGACATCCAAATACGATCGCGCTGGAAGAGGTAGAGCGCATTTTCGTGGGAATGGGATACGAAGTAGTAGAAGGACCGGAAGTAGAATACGACCTGTACAACTTCGAGAAACTCAACATTCCGGATGGGCATCCTGCAAAAGATGAACAGGATACCTTTTATGTGAATAAGGACATTGTGCTGCGTACACAGACTTCTCCGGTTCAGGCGAGAGTGATGGAGCAGGGCAAGCTGCCGATCCGTATGATCGCACCGGGAAGAGTATTCCGTTCTGATGAAGTGGATGCAACACATTCTCCATCCTTCCATCAGATTGAAGGTCTTGTGATCGATAAAAATGTTTCCTTTGCAGATCTGAAAGGAACACTGGAAGTGTTTGCAAAAGAGCTGTTTGGAGAAGAGACAAAGACAAAATTCAGACCGCATCATTTCCCGTTTACAGAGCCAAGTGCAGAGGTGGATGTGACTTGCTTCAAATGCGGAGGCAAAGGATGTCGATTCTGTAAAGGTTCCGGCTGGATTGAGATCCTCGGATGCGGGATGGTACATCCACATGTGCTGGAGATGTGCGGAATCGATCCGGAGGAATATTCAGGATTTGCGTTCGGTGTCGGTCTGGAGCGAATCGCACTGCTGAAATATGAAATTGATGACATGAGACTTTTGTATGAAAATGACATCAGATTTTTGAAACAGTTCTAGGATTTAGGTGGAGAGAAAGGAATAGGATTATGAATACTTCTTTATCATGGTTGAAAGCGTATGTCCCGGATCTGGACGTGACAGCGCAGGAATATACAGATGCAATGACATTGTCAGGAACAAAAGTAGAGGGCTATGAACAGCTGGATGCAGATCTGGAAAAGATTGTCATTGGTCAGATCGATAAGATTGAAAAGCACCCGGATGCAGACAAACTGGTCGTATGTCAGGTGAATGTAGGAACAGAGACAGTACAGATCGTAACAGGTGCGAAAAATGTATTTGAAGGTGCAAAAGTGCCGGTCGTACTGGACGGTGGACGCGTGGCAGGGGGACATGAGCCGGGACAGAAAGTTCCGGGCGGAATCAAGATCAAAAAAGGCAAGCTCCGCGGAGTGGCAAGTTTTGGTATGATGTGTTCTATCGAGGAGCTGGGTTCTACGACAGATATGTATCCGGAGGCTCCGGAAGACGGAATCTATATCTTCCCGGAGGATGCCGAAATCGGAGCAAGTGCGATTGAAGCGCTTGACAGAAACGATGTGGTATTTGAGTATGAAGTGACATCCAACCGTGTAGACTGCTACAGCGTACTTGGAATCGCAAGAGAAGCAGCCGCTACATTCAACAAAGAGTTTGTTCCTCCAATCGTGAAAGAGACAGGAAATGGAGAAGATGTCAACGATTATATAAAAGTAACAGTAGAAGATGCCGATCTGTGTCCGAGATACTGTGCAAGAGTGGTAAAAAATATTAAAATCGGTCCGTCTCCAAAATGGATGCAGAGAAGGCTGGCATCTGTAGGAATTCGTCCGATCAACAATCTGGTGGATATTACAAACTATGTGATGGAAGAGTACGGACAGCCGATGCATGCCTATGATCTGGATACGATTGAAGGAAAAGAGATTATTGTCCGCCGTGCAGCTGCAGGTGAAAAATTTGTGACGCTGGACGGACAGGAACGTCAGCTGGATGAAAATGTACTGATGATCTGTGATGCAAAAAAAGCAGTAGGCATTGCCGGTATCATGGGTGGAGAAAATTCCATGATTACCGACCATGTAACAACCATGTTATTTGAGGCAGCATGCTTTGATGGAACCAATATCCGCAAATCCGGAAAGCGCATCGGACTTCGTACCGATGCTTCGGCTAAGTTTGAAAAAGGCTTAGATCCAAATCTTGCCATGGAAGCGATGAACCGTGCCTGCCAGCTGGTAGAAGAGTTAGGCGTCGGCGAGGTTGTAGGTGGAGCCGTTGACATTTATCCTGTGAAGCGTGAGGGCGTAAAGATTCCGTTCGAACCGGACAAGTACAATAAGCTTTTGGGAACGGATATTCCGGCCGGGGATATGATCGGATATTTCAAAAAAATAGATCTGGGATATGACGAAGCAACGAATGAGATTCTTGTTCCGTCCTGGAGACAGGATCTGCTTTGTGACGCAGATATGGCAGAGGAAGTAGCACGTTTCTACGGCTATGACAAGATCGGAACTTCTCTTCCGAGCGGAGAATCCACTGCCGGAGGAAAGAGCTTTAAGCTGCGTATGGAAGAAAAGGCACGTGAGATTGCAGAGTTCTGTGGTTTTTCACAGGCAATGACTTATTCTTTCGAGAGTCCGAAAGTATTTGACAAATTACTGATTCCGGAGGATTCCAAGTGGCGTAAAACGGTTGTGATTTCCAATCCGCTTGGGGAAGATTATTCCATTATGCGTACGCTGCCATTGAACGGAATGCTGACTTCCCTGTCTACGAACTTTGGACGCAGAAACAAAGATGTACGCCTGTACGAGATGGGAAATATCTATCTGCCGAAGCAGCTTCCGTTGACGGAACTTCCGGAAGAACGTATGCAGCTGACTTTTGGTATGTACGGAGACGGTGATTTCTTTACCATGAAGGGTGTGATCGAGGAACTCTTATACCAGACAGGTCTTCGCAAGAAGGCGCAGTATGATCCACATGCCGAGCTTCCGTTCCTGCACCCGGGACGCAAGGCGGCTATTGTATATGAGGGAGCTGTGATCGGATATCTCGGAGAGGTACATCCAACGGTTGCTGCAAATTATGCCATCAAAGAGCGCGTATATATTGCAGTGATTGATATGCCGGAGATTGTATCCCGTGCATCCTTTGATTACAAATATGAGGGAATTACCAACTTCCCGGTTTCTTCCCGTGACTTGTCCATGGTTGTTCCAAAGAATATTCTGGTAGGTGATATCGAGAAAGTATTCGAGGAAAACGGTGGTAAGTATCTGGAAAATTATGAGTTATTTGATGTATACGAAGGAGAGCAGATTGAAAAAGGCTTTAAGTCTGTCGCATACTCTCTGAAGTTCCGCGGAAAAGATAAGAATCTGGAAGAGAGCGATATTACGGGTGCTATGGATAAAATCTTAAGCGGACTGAAAAATATCGGAATCCAGTTGAGAGGTTAATCATGACAGAAGGAATGAATGTAAAAGATTATGAC
>OGWX01001973.1_pt1 | contig 12888 bp, 10 predicted proteins | sample 1576151 | NCBI WGS metagenome assembly OGWX01 (sample SAMEA3541591, study PRJEB24748) | human gut metagenome | biome: human gut; feature: human-associated habitat; material: faeces | place: China | collected 2012
AAGCTCACTTGCTACAAACTTAGTATTTTCAAGGGTTTGCGAAGAATTTGATAATCAAATATAACAGTTATTAAATTTCCTAAAATATGTGAAATATCAACTGGAATTTGTTTTTTGATACTTATCACACTTTTGCTTTTTTCTTAATCATACATATTGCTGCTAAAGTAACTATAACATAACCTAATAGTGCAATAATTGATGATTCAATTCCAAATTCTCCACCAGTGAAAACAAAGTCTTTTGAATCAAGTACATATGTCATAACCGAATATTCATCTGCCTTTTCACTTATCGATAAACCGCCGCCAATAATTAAAATATTCCAAAGTGAATGAACAATTCCGCTGTTCCAAACAGAACCACTTTCAATAGCAACCATTGAGAACATTATTCCCACCATTGTTCCAGCAATAAGAACCAACAGGTTACTTACAATGGAAAAATCCATTCCTATAATATGTACTAATCCAAATAAAACTGATGGAACTAATACAGCTACTTTAATATTCCATTTCTCTTTTAACAGATTTAGAATAACTCCTCGAAAAACCATTTCTTCAACAAAACCAGCGGCTATGCCTGTAAAAGCAATACCAGCACTCAGTATTGAAAAAATCTGATTACTATTCATTCCAGAAGAAACGTACTTTCCAGAAAAGAAAAAAAGATAAACTGCTATTACTGTCACAGGTAATAATACACCTACAATAATCCATTTAGCTTTAATTGAAAATTTTGGCATTCCCAAATTTTCTATTTTTATTTTAAGTAGTCTTTTTGAAAATAATTCAATTAAAACAAATGCTAATCCAACATATATAATTCCTGCTATAATATTGCATATACCTTCTGGAATTTTAACCAAAACAAACAAACTTGCCACTAACTGAGCTAATAATTGAGCTACTAGCAATACAATGATAGCTCCCAAAGCCCCTCCTATCGTCTTTCTTGTACTCATAAAATGCTCTCCTTTACCTTCATTATTGCAAAAAATTACTACCAACTTAACAAATTCCGATTTATCTATAATTTAGACTTCATTATAATCATGTTGATTGAATTATCAATAGAAAATTTTATCTGTCTTTGTGTGTTTGTGTTAACACAATGTTTTGTAAAAAGGATTATTATGTATATAGAACTACTGCAAGACTATTATTTGAATAGGTATTTTACAAGCACCTTTTTTTGACAGCATCTTGTAAATAGAGTCCTTAATATGAGAGTTAATTGCATTATCCTATATTTAAATGGTAGAAAGAATAAGATAATAATGGAGAAGAAATATTTTAGGAAATGTGATAGCTATGGATACGATCTGTTTAGCTATACTTAATTGGTGTAAAAAATAAAGGGAGGAAATATGTGATGAAAAATAAAATATATTATGGCATTATTACTTTAATTTTATGCATTAATATTGTAAGCGTGTCAACTATTAGCTTATATGCGGCTTCTTACAACAAAAGGGCGCAAGTGACAGGAAGTTATCTTTCAGTTTATGCATATTCGTATTGGTATAACATAAGTGTACAACATAATAATGGTACAATCACTTACGCTAATGATATTAGTTTATATGGAGCAAATTGCCAGCATTATGCTCTACAATATGGGTGTACAATCTCTCCAAGTCAATCATCTAAGCTTGTTCATTCTGCCAATAATGCAATAACATATAATATTAATGTTGCTGTGTATGCTAACACAGCTCTAAGTACGCCAGTTTACGTGGGCTCTTTGACAAACACAATCACAGCCGTTCCTACAAGAGCTCGGTCATTAGAAAATAATGAGTCAGTTAACCCTGATGAATGGATTATTTACTATGAACAAGGGGATGAGTTGTTTTTTGATATTCAAGAAGCTACAAAATTTGCAGCAGAGAATAGATTAAGTTTAATATATGTTAAGCAAAAATCTGAGGAGTTAAGAAATAATGAGCAACTCAACATTGTATATCAATAAAATAAATGACAGCATTCTTTTTGATGAGAAGAATAAAGAATTCACAATTTGTGATGGTAGTTTAGGAACTTACAAATTTTGTGATGTTGTTAGAAGTCAAATAGTTTATGAACATGCTAGATATAAAGGTAAATCACCATTATTTTCGCATAGAGTGTTAATTAGTACGTTTAATACAAGTATTTTTATTGAATTAAAAAAAGTGTATGTAGGTGTTGAAATTGAATTATCAAATAAAGGTAAGGTATATGTATATATATCAAAAAATCCAGTCATTCAACATAACCTTCAATTTGCTGAAGATTATAAAATCGCAAAACAGATAGATAAAAAATTAAAAAGAATGTCTCTTGAAAATAATAGTTTGAATTAAAACATATTGAACTAGCATACTAAAAGTAATTAAGGTTGATTTATTCTTGTTTTTTTGTCTTTGTGTGTTTGTGTTAACACAGTGGTTTGTAAAAAGGACTATGATATAAATAGAACTACTACAAGACTACTACTTGCAGATGTGTTCTGAAAACACTCCTCTCCGTCTAACTAACGGAGTCTTGGGTGTTTTTTTAATTTGCAAATTCAATTAAAATAGTATTGAAAAGAGCAGGTGGTTTTGTGAAACAGACGAATGATAATTTGACTATAATAAATGACTTACAAAAAGAGATTCAATGCTTGAAGAACATTTTGGATCGAGAAGGAATTTCTTATCAGGAAGAATTGGCTCAATTAAAGAATTCTACAAATACAGAACCTTATGAAACGAATCAAGGAAGTCGTATTGTTTTTCCAAATGAAATCACAAAAGATATGGCAAATCGATTTTTTGCACGTTTTTGGGGTCGTACAGACGTATACGCAAAAAGAGTAGAAAACAAGAAAACAAATAAAGCGGGATACTATCCACAATGTATTAATTTTTGGTCAGACGGTTGTGGTAAGAAATGGAATGCAGGATTTCGTTGCCAAGATTGTCATTACCAAAAGTATAAAGTTTTGACAATTGATAGTATTATGTCACATTTAAAAGGAAATGAAGTGATTGGTGTTTATCCATTGCATAAAGATAATACGTGTCGCTTTTTGGTTTTTGATTTTGATAATCATGAAAAAGATGCAGGAAACGATTTTGCGAATATAGATGAGAGTTGGAAAGAAGAAGTTGATGCGATGCGTGAGATTTGTCAATTAAATGGAATTGATCCATTGATTGAACGTTCTAGATCAGGTAAAGGAGCACATATTTGGATTTTCTTTGATAAACCGATTTCATCTATTTTGGTAAGAAATTTTGGGAATGCTTTGTTGGATAAAGGGGCAGAACAAGTGAATTTAAAATCATTTAAATACTATGATCGCATGATACCAGCACAAGATAGTATGCCAAAGGGTGGTCTGGGAAATTTAATCGCATTGCCATTACAAGGACAAGCATTGAAAGATGGCAACAGTGCATTTATTGATGAAAATTGGAATGCCTATTCAAATCAATGGAATGCATTGTGGTCTAAGCCTAAGCTTTCACAGGTGTTTATAGAAGAAAAGATAAAAGAATGGCGTGGTAATCTAAATGATAAGCCATGGGATTCCATTAGTGAATTTGAAAAGAATGAAGTGAATGGAAAAATGCATATCACTTTATCAAATGGTATTTATGTGGATACTTCAAATTTAAGTGTGTCTATTCAAAATAAAATTCGTAAATTGGCTAGAATTAGTAATCCTATTTATTATAAAAATCAAGGTATGGGAATTTCTACTTTTGGCATGTATAAATATATTTATCTTGGTGAAGATCACGATAGTGGATATATACAAATTCCTAGAGGATGTTATGATGCTTTAATTTCGTATAATAAGAATGCTGAGATTCAAATGATGATTGATGATAAAAGACAACAAGGAAGAAGTATTGATGTTACTTTTAAGGGTGAGTTAAAGCCAGAACAAGATGTGGCTCTAAATAAAATGATTGAGCATGATAATGGTATTTTATTAGCGGCTACAGCTTTTGGTAAGACTGTTCTTTGTGCAGATTTAATTGCAACGAAGAAAGTGAATACATTAATTTTGTTGGAGAGTTCATCTTTATTAGAACAATGGAAAGATAAGCTGCAGACATTTTTGAATATAAATGAAGAGTTACCTGAATATACGACACCTAAAGGTTTGATCAAAAAGAGAAAATCATTGATAGGTACTTTACAGGGATCTCATGATTCTATGACAGGTATAATTGATATCGCTATGGCTGGTTCTATATGTAAAAAGGGAAAATTTCATAAACTGTTGAATGAGTATGGCATGATCATTGTGGATGAATGTCATCATGCGGCTTCAAATACAGAAAGTGCTGTTTTAAAAGAAATTAAAGCTAAGTATGTGTATGGTGTTACAGCCGTTGATCGAACGGATCAATTGGATAAGATGAATTTTATGCTTATTGGTCCAATACGACATAAATATTCTGCAAAAGAACAAGCAAAACAACAAGGGATTCCTCGTTTGTTATATCCTCGGTTTACACATGTGGTTGCACCAAGAGGAATGATGAAAGATGAAAAGAATCCAAATGAAGCATACTCAATATTACGAGATAATGATTTGCGGGATCAAATGATTATTCAGGATATAAAAGATTGTATTCAAAAAAATCGTACGCCTGTGGTTTTGTCTAAATATGTAAATCATTGTAAGAAGCTATATAAACAATTAGAAGGTGTGGCAGATTCAGTTTTCTTGTTGATAGGTAGTCAATCAAAAAAAGAAAATAATCATATTGTTGAATTAATGAAAAGTGTGCCTGAAGACAAAACTATGATATTGGTTGCGACAGGATCACTCGTTGGAGAAGGATTTGACCTTGATAGGTTGGATACTTTGTTTCTAGCAATGCCGGTAGCTAGTAGTAGTGTTATAGAACAATTTACTGGAAGAATTCATCGACTATATGATAAAAAAGATACAATACTTGTATATGATTATGTAGATGTCCATATTCCGATGTTTGATCGAATGTACGGAAAAAGATTAAAGGCTTACAAAAAATCTGGCTATGAATTAATTTCGGATATGAATGATATAAAAAATGAATTGCAAATTTCCCAATCTATATTTGATGCAAGTAATTATTACGATATGTATAGTCATGACTTAATGCGTGCAAAGAAAAATATTGTTGTATCCAGTCCTTCATTATCTGGCGATAGAGTTGTAGAATTTACTAAATTGGTTAAAGACAAGATGGAAGATGGAGTTGAAGTAACCATAGTTTCTTGGATGCCAGATAAGATCAGATTTGGAAGTTCAAATTATAGAATGCAGTTGTTAGAAGAAATGAGACAATCTGGTTTTTATCTAAAATCTGCAGAAGATAATTGTGAACATTTTGCGATTATTGATCAGGAAATTGTATGGTATGGAAATATTAATTTGTTGGGTAAACAAGATGTAGAAGATCATATTATGCGGATTCAAAGTAAAGAAATCGCAAATGAACTTATGGAAATGACTTTTGGGAATAGTTTATACAATTATTTGAATAACTTCTAGAAATTTTCCTAGAAGTTTTTCTATTTGTGATAAAATAATGGGCAGGTGATATTTGATGAGCGAGAAAAGAGAAGGTTACCAATTTGTTGGTTGGTATATAGATAAAGAGTGTACAAAAAGATTAAATCCAGGTGGGGTGCTTCCTCATTCTGTAACTTTATATGATAAATGGATTCCTATTTGGTATCCCATTGAATATGATGTGGATGGTGGAGTTATGTCGCGTCGTAATCCTAGATATACATGCATTGAATCGGAAGAATTATTGTTGTATCCGGCATTTAAGAAGGGCGTTATGTTTGTTGGTTGGGAATATAATGGAGAAGTAATAACTTCTTTACCAGCAGGCATTCATGAACCTGTTATATTGACAGCTATTTATAAAGAATGTCCAGTTGTCCACTTTGAAACGTGTGGTGGAGCTAATTATATGGATGTATGTACGGATGAACATGGTTTATTGGGGGATTTAAAGCCGCCAGTTCGAGTTGGATATACCTTTGATGGATGGTTCTGGGATTGCGATTATCGTTGGCGTTATAACTTGGATGAACCCATTCATGAGTCTTGTACTTTATATGCTCATTGGCAAGTAAGTCAATATAAGATTGCGTATGATTTAAATGGTGGACTAAGTAGTCGAAGAAATCCAAAGTCATATACGTATTTTTCGGATACGATTCATTTATTGCCGGCTACAAAGCCAAGTTATGAATTTGTGGGTTGGTTTGATGAAAGAGGAAATGAGTTGAATGTGATTCGTGAGCATTCTATGGGAAATAAGCATTTAATTGCGCAGTTTAGAAAGAGGGAATTTGATTAGTATGCAAAATCCATTAGGGTATGAAAAAGAGTCATCATTATTAAAAAAGTTTGCGATACCAAGTATTATCTCAATGCTTGTATCGTCACTATACAACATTGTAGATCAAATCTTTATCGGTCAAGGTGTTGGTTTTTTAGGAAATGCTGCAACTAATGTGGCGTTTCCATTAACAACCATTGCACTTGCGATTGCATTGTTGATTGGGATTGGTTCAGCAAGTTTATTTAGTTTATATCTAGGTGAAAAGAAGCCAGAACGATCAAGTAGTATTGCTGGGAATAGTATTAGTATGTCTGTACTTTGCTCAGTAATCTATGTTGTCTTAGTACTTGTATTTCTTGAACCACTATTAAAATCGTTCGGGGCTACAAGTACAATTATGCCTTTGGCACTTGAATATACACGAATTACAACTTTGGGTGTTCCGTTTTTGATTACGACAAATGTGATTAGTAACTTGATTCGTGCAGATGGATCACCAAACTATTCAATGACATGTATGGTTGCGGGAGCTATTGTGAATACAATATTAGATCCTTTGTTTATTTTTGTATTTCATATGGGTGTCGCTGGAGCTGCCATTGCCACAGTAGCTGGTCAAGTGATTTCGCTTTTTATTGCCGCCTGGTATATTAAGAGTTTTCAACATATTGAATTTAATAAAAAGAGTTTACGTATTTCTTTGAAGGATACAAAGGAAATGGCAACCATTGGAATGAGTGCTTCATTAAATCAGATTGCGATTTTGTTTGTGCAAATCGTTTTAAATAACTCATTGACGTATTATGGGCAATTTACTAAGTTTGGTAGTGATATTCCTTTAGCTGCTTGTGGCATTGTGATGAAAACCAATGCGATATTATTAGCTATCATCATTGGTATTTCACAAGGAATGCAGCCAATCATTGGATTTAATTATGGAGCCCAAAAATATGAGCGTGTTAAAAAGACGTTCAAGCTTGCAATCAGTGCAAATTTGGTTGTTTCATTTATTGGCTGGGCTTTATTTCAATTCTGCACAAGTACTGTATTATCTATATTTGGATCAGGGGATGCGAACTATTTTGAATTTGCGACAATGTTTATGCGAATCTATCTAATGCTAGTATGTGTTGATGGAGTACAGATGTTATCGTCTAGCTTCTTTTCGTCAATTAAAAAAGCATATTTAGGAATGTTTTTGTCGATGACTAGACAGGTGTTGTTCTTGATTCCACTTGTTTTGATCTTGCCTAAATTCTTTGGGTTGAATGGTATTTTATATGCGGCTCCCATTGCGGATTTTGTAGCCTTTGTAGTATCGGTTATTTGTATTTTAGCTGAATTCAAGAAGTTAAATGAATTAGAAAAAAGTAGGAAAGCGAACTCTCTATAATAGGAGAGTTTTTTTCTTTAAATGACATTCTACCGATTCTGTATTTTAAAAATGCGTAGAATTGATTATTATCGATATTTATGGTAAAATACTAATGTTTCGCATGGAGGTATAAGTGAACGCATATTATCATTCTTTAATCGAAGAAATAAAAAAAGAGATAGATGAAAAAAGTTATGCCCAGGCGTACGAATTGATTTGTCAGGAACTGAACATGCCTTATGTTCCAGAGGATGCATTGGAGTTATTGGAATATTATAAGTCAGAATGTAAACCTTATTTGGAACAAAAGAGTAAGAGTATGGATTTCAGCAAGTTACAGGATTATGTTCATGGTACTCTAGAACAAAAAATCTATGCGATTTCTATTTTAGAAAACATGAATTTAAGAATGTGTCATGATGAAGTTCAGGAATTACTAGATTCAGATTTACCTGATGAATATAAGGGTACATTGATTGAAGCTTTAATGGAGCAGAAAATTGATGATCCGTTTGATTTGATAAAATCCGGGTTGAACATTACGTTTATACCAAGTGCTATTTTACCTATGGAGCAAGATCAGTCAATCAATGAGGCTAGCTCATTATTCGAAAGTTGGTTTACAAATGAGAATCCGACTATGATTCAATTTTGTATGTCACTTTTGATGCAGTTAGTTTTATATGAAAGACCATTCGATCAAGAAGACAAAGATCCTTACCAGCTTGCGAAAGGTATTTGTAGACTTGTGTATGATGCCATGCAGAAATCCGATGAATGGCCTGGTTTTGTCAAAAAACAAGGTCTTGAAAGAATTGAGGATATTGAGTTATCCATTGAAAAGCGAGGAGAAAACAATGACTAGTACTTGGACTTTGAAAGAAAATTCTACTGGTGAATTAGAAGTAACAGTAGAAGGTGAAGCTTGGAAAAAAGCACAGAAAAAAGCATTAAACTATGCTAAATCTCACATGAATTTGAAAGGATTCCGTCAAGGACAAATTCCTGATGCTTTAGTTAAAAAACAACTTTCTTCAAAAACATTATATGATATGGCTAGTGAAGAAGTAGCTAATGAAGCATTATCAGAAGGAATCAAAGAACACAACATCGATTTAGTAGCTCGTCCTACTTTAGATGTTAAAGAAGCTGATGATGAAAAAGCCGTATTAGTATTTACATGTACAGTACTTCCTGAAGTAACTTTAGGTGAATACAAAGGATTAGATATCAAAAAAGCGGATGTAGAAGTTACAGAAGAAGATGTTGAAAACGAAGTTAAACGTGTTCAAGATCGTTATGCTGACTGGGTTGTTCGTGAAGATGACGATGCTGCTCAATTAGGTGATCAAGTAGTTATCGATTTTGTTGGAACAAAAGATGGTGTAGCATTTGAAGGTGGATCTGGAGAAAACTATCCATTAGAACTTGGTTCAGGATCATTTATTCCAGGTTTTGAAGAACAATTAGTTGGAGTTAAGAAAGGTGAAGAAAAAGACGTTGAAGTTACTTTCCCTGAAAACTACCAAGCAGCTGAACTTGCTGGTCAACCTGCAACTTTCCACTGCACAGTTCACGAAGTAAAATATAAAGATCTTCCTGAATTAAATGATGTATTAATCAAAAAATTAAAAATTGAAAATGTTGAAACAGTAGATGCTTACAAAGAAAAAGTAAAAACTGATTTAACTGCTCAAAAAGAAAGAGAAGCTGAAGAAAACTTCACAAATGAATTGTTAGGAAAAGTTTGTGACAACGCTAATGTTGAAATCCCTGCAGTAATGATCGATGCTGAAGTTGATCGTATGTACAAAGAATTCGAAGGTCGTATGCAACAATCTGGATTCACTGCTAAACAGTTCTTAGAAGCAACTCACCAAACTGAAGAAGCAATCCGTGCTCAAATGAGTCCAGAAGCTGCTGCTCGTGTTAAAACTCAGTTAGTATTAGAAGCTATCGTTAAAGCTGAAAGCATTGAAGCTAGTGATGAAGATGTAGAAAAAGAATTTACTACAATGTCTGAAATGTATAACATGGAAGTAGAAAAAATCAAATCATTGATTTCTCCAGAAAGTATTAAAGCAGATTTAGCAAATCAAAAAGCATTAGACTTCATTAAAACTTCTGTAAAGTAGTATAATGTTAAAGAAAAAAGACGCTTAGCGTCTTTTTCCATATTTAATATAAGGAGGTTTTTGTATGGAATTAAATACCTATCCTTTAGTTTGTACAAGAGGAGTTGTCCTATATCCAAATCAAGAAATTGTGATTGATGTAGGAAGGGATACTTCTGTACATGCTGTTGAAAATGCACAGGATAATTATGATAAAAAGATTTGTTTATTTTCTCAAAAAGAACTTGAACAAGAAAATCCTGGAAAAGAAGATATATATCCTGTAGGAACTTTATGTGAAGTTCGTCATATTCGTCGTTTTGATAACTTTTTACGTGTAAAGTTTCGTGGAATTAAGCGTGTTAAGCTAAACAATTGGATCAATGGAAGCCTAAGTGATTTAGCCGAAGTTGAAATTCTTGAAAGTGAAAAACAGGACGCTGTTGAAGAAGAAGCTTTGATTCGTATGATCGCAGATGAACTTGATCGTATGCAAGGTCAAGATCGTTTTGTGACTAAAGAAATTGTTATGGAAATTTCAAAGGGTATGGGCGGTGAATTCTTAAGTGATAAAGCTGTTCAAGGATTGCCTTTGGATATTGAAAGAAAACAACAGTATCTTGAAACATTAGGGGTAAATGATCGTCTAATGATGTTGCTTCAAGATATGGCTAAAGAGAAAAAGATGAGTGAAGTTGAACAACAAATCAACGAAACTGTCAAAGAAAGAATTGATCAAGGACAAAAAGATTACTATCTTCGTGAAAAGATGAATGTCATTCGTGAAGAATTAGGGGATACAGTTGCCCAAGATGAAGATGCGGCTAAGATTCGTAAGCGTTTAGCTGAAAATCCATACCCAGACTACATTAAGAAAAAGGTATCGGATGAAGTGAGTCGTTATGAAATGCTACCTATGGCAAGTGGAGAAACAGGTGTCATTAAATCTTATATTGATTGGTTAATGGATCTTCCTTGGTGGCAAGAAACGAAGGATAATGAAGATTTAAATGAAGCTGAAGCTATTTTAAATGCAGATCACTATGGTCTAGAAAAAGTAAAAGAACGTATTCTAGAGTATTTGGCTGTTAAACAAATGACAAATTCATTGAATGCTCCAATTATTTGTTTGGTGGGTCCTCCAGGAGTTGGTAAAACGTCTTTGGCAAAAAGTGTTGCGAGAGCTTTAGATCGTAAATTTGTGAAAATGTCACTTGGTGGTGTTCGCGATGAAGCAGAGATTCGTGGTCACAGAAGAACATATTTAGGAGCTTTACCTGGTCGTATCATTCAAGGTATGAAAAAGGCAGGCGTTACGAATCCTGTGTTCTTGATTGATGAAATTGATAAAATGGCAAGTGATTATAAGGGAGATCCATCAAGTGCAATGCTTGAAGTATTGGATCCTGAACAAAATTCAGTATTCTCAGATCACTATATTGAAGAGCCTTATGACTTATCAAAAGTGTTGTTTATCGCGACGGCAAACTATTTAGAAAATATTCCACCTGCATTAAGAGATCGTTTGGAAATTATCGAATTATCAAGCTATACAGATGCAGAAAAGGTTCATATTGCCAAGGATCACTTAGTTCCTAAACAAATAGAATTAAATGGTTTAAAAGCGTCTCAGTTAAAAATTGATGATGATATGTTACTATATTTAATTCGTTACTATACTCGTGAAGCGGGAGTTCGTTCTTTAGAGCGTACAATTGCGACAATTTGCCGTAAAACAGTATTGGCTATCTTAAAAAACAACAAACGTAGCATTAAATTGACTAAAAAATTAGTTCATGAGTGGTTGGGTAATGAAAAAGTTGACTATGGTAAAAAAGAAAAGAAAGACCAAGTTGGAACTGTAACAGGACTTGCCTATACAAGTTTTGGTGGGGATATCCTTCAAATCGAGGCAACTCGCTTTACAGGTAAAGGAAGACTTGTTCTTACTGGACAATTAGGTGATGTCATGAAGGAAAGTGCTAGTATTGCGCTAGACTATGTTCGTACGCATGCAAATGAATTCAAAATTGATCCTAAATTGTTTGAAGAAAATGATGTACATATTCACGTACCAGAAGGTGCGGTTCCTAAAGATGGACCGAGTGCTGGTGTTACAATGACAACGGCATTGGTATCTTGTTTCTCTAATATTCCAGTTAAGGCGAATTTAGCTATGACTGGTGAAGTTACACTTAGAGGAAATGTTCTTCCTATTGGTGGATTGAAAGAGAAGTCATTGGCAGCACATCGTTCTGGAATTGATACGATCTTGATTCCAAAAGAAAATGTAAAAGACTTAGATGATGTTCCTCAAGAAGTAAAAGATGCGGTTACTTTTATTCCTTGTTCAAATGTATCTCAAGTGTTACATAACGCATTGGTAAAATAGTATGATCAGTGAATTTGTGATTAGTGCTGTTGAAAAAGAACAATGGCCAGAATCTGATTTACCAGAAGTTGTAGTCGTTGGACGTAGTAACGTTGGAAAATCAAGCTTTATTAATGCATTGACGAATAAGAAAAAACTTGCCTATGTAGGAAATACTCCAGGTAAAACACGTTTGATCAATTTCTTTAAGATTGATGATACTTGGATGTTAGTGGATGTTCCTGGATATGGCTATGCGAAAATGTCTAAACAAATGCTGATTAAGATGGGTAAAATGATGGATACATATTTTAACCAAAGAGAGCAGATTTGTTGTGTTGTACAACTTGTTGATGCAAGACATGGCGCAACGCATGATGATTTAGATATGATTGAAATGATTCAAAGTCTTGGAATTCAAATCGTTATTGTAGCTACAAAAGTTGACAAGATTCCTAAGACAAAACGTGTTCGTGCGTTGAAAGATATTTCTCAACAGCTTCATTTGCCAATGAAGAATATTTTCGGTATCAGTAGTACAGAAAAAACAGGTTTTGAACCTGTCTTAGAAAGAATCAATGAAATAGTAGAACAGGCTGAAAAATAGTCTGTTCTTTTATAATACAATCTAAGAACACTCGTGACTTTAGTCATGAGATGAATTAGATGTGCAGATGTTAAATATATAATTTAA
>OGWX01001991.1_pt1 | contig 12845 bp, 10 predicted proteins | sample 1576151 | NCBI WGS metagenome assembly OGWX01 (sample SAMEA3541591, study PRJEB24748) | human gut metagenome | biome: human gut; feature: human-associated habitat; material: faeces | place: China | collected 2012
CAAGATCTACACGATTGGATTTTGTCGGAATCCTCAGGTCTTTACAGACAGTTTCCATCCATTTACTTCCGCTTCTTCCTACTGAAACGATGCATTTCTTACACTCATAAGAACCCTTTTCACAGATTATACGATATCCGTCTTCTAATATTTCCACCTTCTGTACCGGTGTATCAAAATAGAAGTCCACATGATCTTTCATTGCATTATAAAGATTTTCAAGAACTACATAATTGATATCTGTTCCCAGATGACGCACAGAAGCATCCAGAAGGTTTAATTTATTCTGCAGACAGAGTTTCTTGAACTTCGTTCCTGCTGTAGAATAAAGTTTGGTTCCTTCGCCACCATATTCCATATTGATATCATCTACATATTTCATCAGTTCAATTGCTTCACTCTTGCCGATATGCTCGTACAGCGTTCCGCCAAAATCATTGGTGATATTATATTTTCCATCAGAAAATGCGCCTGCGCCGCCAAATCCGCACATAATCGAGCATCTCTTACAATTGATACAGTTTTTTATCTTTTTGCCGTCAATCGGACATTTTCTTTTCTCAAGGGAATATCCCTCTTCGAAGACTGCCACTTTACAGTCCGGCATTTCTTTCATTAATTCATATGCTGCAAAAATCCCTCCAGGGCCGGCACCAATAATGATCACATCATAGTTCATGCTTTTTCCTCCTTATAAGTATAGCATAATTTCCCTCTTTGTATCCCTCATCCATCTGCACCGGAATCATTCCCTGTGCATAAAAAAAGCTGTCGCAGAATTTCTCGTGACAGATTCTGTCACTTCCATTCATTACGGCAGTTGGAAAAATGTTCAACCTATTTAGCGTTAAGCATATTCCTTTCCAATATTACGAGATTTTCACAATATTGTCAAGTATCAGTTTCAAAAAATTCAGGGCACCGCCCACCAGACAATGCCCCGCTCAACAATATCAGTTCAACAAAAAAATAAAGAAATTCAGATATCCTGCAAAAGTCAGCCAGACAAGATATGGAATCATCAGATAACCAGCTGTTCTCGAAATTTCAGAAAATGTTTTTGTACATAAATATACCAGATACCACAAAAACAACAGCCAGGCAAACGCAAACAGATACCATCCTGCGTTAAAGAAAAATACCGGCCACAGAAAATTTACAGCGAGCTGAATCCCGTATAAAGTCAGTGCCTTCTTTCTCTCTTCAGTTTTTGGTGTGATTGCAACCAGATAAGAAGCCGTTCCCATCATGGCAAACAGTCCGGTCCATACAACTGGAAACACCCATCCGGGAGGTGTAAGGGGCGGCTGTTTCAGTTTTTCAAATGTATTCATACTTCCCTGTGTAAGAAAACCTGAAACCGCTCCGACTCCCAGAGGTACAGCCAGGCAGGTAAGCAATGTCTTTGTTTTTTTCTTCAAAAAAATTCCTCCTGTTCTCATATTCACAGTCTAGTGTATGAAAAACAGGAGGATTTATTCATTTTTTAAAATCTACGTTTATCAGAGCTTATGTTTTTCTGCTTTAAAGAAATCTTTTGCTTCTTTTGCAACAACTCCGCTCAGAGCAAACAGCGCAATCATATTCGGAATTGCCATCAGACCATTAAAGATATCTGCGATAGTCCATACTGCACTTACTGTCATGTATGGTCCAATAAATACTGCAATGATGTATAACCAGCGGTATACGATGATTTTTTTCTTATGTCCGTTTGTCAGGTATTCGAGACAACGTTCACTGTAGTAATCCCAGCCAAGAATCGTTGTGAATGCAAAGAATACAAGACAGAGCATCAATACAAATGCTGTAAACTTAGCCGGGAACGGAAGTCCATGCTGGAACGCATAAGTAGTAACCTGTACACCTTCAATTCCCTCTACCTGCCATGCACCTGTCAGGACAATGGAAAGACCTGTCATTGTACAGATAATGATCGTATCAATGAAAGTACCTGTCATGGAAACGAGACCCTGACGCACGGGCTCTTTGGTTTGAGCGGCGGCAGCAGCAATAGGAGCAGAACCAAGACCGGCCTCATTAGAGAAAATACCGCGCGCGATACCCTTTTGCATAGCAATGATAATCGCACCCAGAGCGCCACCAGCAGCGGCACGCAGGCCAAACGCGCTCTCGACAATCGTGACCAACGCATCGGGCAGAGCGGTGATGTTCACCACGATGAGCACCAGAGAGAAGCCCACATAGACGACAACCATGATGGGAATGACCTTCTGAGCAACGCTCGAAATGCGCTTCAGACCACCAATGACAACCAGACCAACGAAAATGGCGACAACGAGCGAGCCAATAACCGTAGCGAGCGAATATTCCATGCCGAACAGGCTCACGGTATGCGCCATATTCGGATCAAAGAAGCCGGTGATAGCCGAGTTGATAGAGTTCACCTGAGTGAAGGTACCAATGCCGAACAGGCCAACGCACATTCCGAAGAACGCGAAGATCTTTGCGAGCCAGCGCCAGGAAATCTGGGGCAAACGCTGCTTCATGCCGCGCTCGATGTAGTAGAACGGGCCGCCGAGCACGTGGCCGTCTTCGTCGATGCTGCGATACTTCACAGCAAGCAGGCCCTCGGAATACTTCGTTGCCATTCCGAAAAATGCTGCCACCACCATCCAGAACAGTGCGCCCGGTCCGCCTGCCGCAATCGCAGTCGCTACTCCGGTAATATTTCCGGTTCCGATCGTTGCAGAAAGCGCCGTACAAAGTGCTCCAAAGCTGGTCACTTCCCCATGTCCTTCTTCTTCATTTTTTACCATGAATCTGAGTGCTTTCGGCAGATGCCGAATCTGAAGTCCGCCAAGGCGAACGGTTAAATAGATACCTGTTGTCAGGATCAGAATAATGAGCGGCAGTCCCCATATCCGGTCATCCACCCATTTGATCGCTGTGTCGATTTGATTGTAGATTTGTGCTAACATACTTTCTTTCCTCCATCCTTTTGCCTGAGAGATTCTCAGCAAAACCGCATCCAGATCATGCGTCTGCTGATTACACCTTCGGCGCTCTTTTTTCAGAGACTCTCCTGAGTTTAGTGTTTTACAACACTAAAGTAAAGAATAGCATGGTTTTGAAAAGAATGCAAGCCATTTTCTGATTTTCCATTTTAGAAAAACTAATCAATGTTTATAAGTAAAATGCAGAGGGAATACAGACATCGCTCCCTCTGCTTTTTTCTATCCCAGCGCCACATCCAGAATCATCATCAGTGTGAACCCTGCTGCAACACCGATTGTTCCTACATTGGTATGTTTTCCGTTTTGTGCCTCCGGAATCAACTCTTCCACTACAACATAAATCATAGCGCCTGCCGCAAAAGAGAGAAAATATGGCAGAAGCGGAACTACAAGCCCCGTCAGCCAGATTGTCAGAAATGCGGCGATCGGCTCTACAATCCCTGACAGTGTTCCATACACAAACGCCCTCAGTTTTGTAATTCCCTGCGCCCTTAACGGCATGGAAATAATCGCTCCCTCCGGAAAATTCTGAATGGCGATTCCGGCAGACAATACAAATGCCCCTGTCATTGTTATCAGTACATTATCCGAAAGAACTCCGGCAAAGGTCACACCCACTGCCATTCCTTCCGGAATATTGTGCAGCGTCACTGCGAGCATCAACATTGTTGTTTTTCGAAGTGATGCCTGAATCCCTTCCGGCTCCGATTCCTGAAAGTGCTGGTGAGGTGTCACCGTGTCCAGCAAAAGCAGAAAGCCAATCCCAAGCAGAAACCCTGCCGCTGCAGGAATCCATGCAATCTGTCCGCCTTCCTCTGCCATCTCGATGGCCGGGATTAAAAGCGACCAGACAGATGCTGCGATCATGACACCCGAAGCAAATCCAAGCAGACCTTTCTGCAGCTTTTCATTCATCTCTTTTCTCATGAAGAATACCATTGCTGCGCCAAGAGTTGTTCCTGCAAACGGCAGTAAAATTCCAAGTATTACATCCAAATTCATATGTTTCTCCCTTTCGTAATTCTTTTTTTCGATATGTTATCCTATGCTCAGGAGAAGACTTTGGTTCCGTTTAAATGCACATGGAAAAAGAATCCTTATACCGATGCCGTGATCAGTTCCTTTCCGGCTGCCCGGCATTCCTCCAACGCAGCATCATCCGGCGTCTCGTTTGCGATCACACCTTCTTCACAGATCAGATGTGCTCCCGCCTCTTCCATTCTCTGGCACCAGTCACGCATCCACTCTCCGTCACCCCAGCCGTAAGACCCAAACAAAAGTAGCTGCTTACCGGAGATCATCGGCTCCAGTTCTTCCACGAACGGCTCCATTTCGCTGTCTTCCAACTGCTCTGCTCCCATAGACGGGCAGCCGAGCGCAATTTTATCAAATTTTGAAATCGTATCCGCATCTGTCTGTCCAACCTCACATACCTCCGCGGTTCCTCCTGCTGCCTGAATCCCTTCTGCGACCGCCTGTGCCATTGCCTCTGTATTTCCTGTTCCACTCCAATATACTACTGCTGCATTCATGTGAATTCCTCCTTCATTATTGTGCGATTTCCCGGATACTTTTTCCGGCTAAAAATTCTCTGACCACTCCTTCTTTGGCCTGATCATAAGACTTGAAAATCATTTTTGCCCTGGACGGATTACTATATACTTTCCAATATCCGATCATAAGATACTTTCTTCCTTCATTGTGAATAAATCCTTCCACATCTTCCTTCGGATACCCTAAAAACACTCCGATTTCATGGGGAAATCCCAGTTTTCTGCTGCTTATCTGCCTCACTCTTTGAGCCAGTCTTTTGAGCATCTCATCCAGATTCCGCATATGATACCCATATGCCTCAAGCAGCCGCTGATTGTCAGGCAGCATCAGATGATACTCCAACTCACTCCGTCTGAAAAAGAAAACAAGACATCTGCTGTCCCTGCAGGACAGAATTCGATATTCTACCTCTGTCTCTTCAAAAATCTCCTGCAGCTCCTCACACATTTTCTGTTCCATTGTGATCACGCTGGATATCTTGATCCCCTTTAAAAAGGGGGCGCACTGCAGCGCAACCTGAAACCTGGCTTTTAGTTTTATATCTTCATTTTTGAAAAAATAAGACAATGTTTCCGATGACATATGAGCCTCCTTAAATGATTATGATTCTCAATTAGTTTGATATTACCATGTCCTACTCTCAATTTCAACATTTGTTATTGAGAAGTTTTCTCATTATATTTTTCTGAATATTTATCTGCATTTTTATTATTTTTTTATTGTTTAAGAACCTTGTTTAGTGTATAATAAATTTAAGTTATTTGAGCAGAAAGAAGTCTCAAAATACATACAAAAAGGAGAGATTTGCCATGGTAAATTTAATTACAGGACCGAAAGGAACCGGAAAAACACAGCAGATGATTGAGCTTGCTAATGAAAAGGTCAAAACATCTAACGGAAACGTCGTATTTATCAAAAAAAGTCATCGCAACACTACTACTTTAGACTTCGGTGTACGTGCAATCTGCATGGAAGACTATCCTGATATTCTGACAATGGATGAATTTATCGGTTTTCTCTACGGTATGGTAGCAGGTAATCATGATATTGATACCATCTTTATTGACAGCGTATTAAAACAGGCGGATATTTCTTTAAACAACATTTCTGCATTTATGACCAGTCTGAGTAAAATTTCTGCAGAAAATACTCTTGATTTCTTTATCAGTGTGGGGGCTGAGAAAGAATCCATTCCCGATATAGATTCCGACAATTATAACGTTTTGAACTAATGGGTATGAAAAAAGCGATATTCAGTATTTTTTACTGAGTACCGCTTTTTTATACATTATGGTATATCTGTTTTTATTATTCTTCTGATAATGCCTGCTCTTCGCTTTCCGCTTCTGATTTTTTTGTCTCTTTTGCTTTTTGATCCGGCTCTTCTCCGTTCAAAGAAAGTACAGAATTTGCCCGCTCACCTTCTTTGTATTCTACCGTCACAGTATCACCGACATTGTATTTGATAATATCGATAAAATCAACGACTGAAACATCAAAAATATCATCAGAGCCTTCCAACATGATATAAAAGTGAGAATCTCCGTCTACAACGCCCTGTGCGATCTTTGTGATCTTGGAAGCCAGCGTCTTTACTTCTCTCGTATCTTCCGCCTGCTTCTTGATGCCACTCTCATACATCAGATCATTGTAGTTTTCTTCACACTCACTGACCGTATTTCCAATGGCTACAACCTGATATTTCTGCACATTGACCATGGCATACTTTTTCACCAGTCCGGCATCATCTTTCAGCGCCATAAAATAGGTCGGCTCCCCTGAAATATTCAAAAGCAACGGGAATGCCGCTTTGTATTTTAAGTTCTGCACCTGACCTTCTGCTGAAGACATGGCAGACTCTTCTGTCGCGCCTTCCACTTCATAGAACTTCGTCTCCATCGTACGCTGATTCATCAGAACAAATCCTACATTGGACTGGTCTCCTGTGATCGAAGTCACACCTGTATATACCCATACATCATCATCCAGCGCAAGATAGTTGTATCCTGTCGTCGTATGCAGACAATCCTTCTGTCCCAGCACACTGTTTAAAAATCCATGCTTCAACGTACCATAATAATCATACAGCTGTATCAGCATATCTGCGGAGTACGCCCGGTCGATCCACTCCGGTGCATCTTCGATCTTATAATCTTTCGTCTCACCTGTAATGGCATTACATAAAACCACTCTTCCAACTGTGGTACCTCCAAACAGACCGATATTGAATTTCTTCACCGGGCTGATCCAGTATGGAACTCCGTTGTCATCGATCTCAAAACTTAAGTCATTGAAGATATAAGTCGGATATTTGAACCGGAGATGACGGTAAATATTGCGATTGAAATGATCACTGGTCGTATACTTCATCCCTTCATCCAACTTCACCAGTTCGGTATTCTGTGTCGCCATATCGATCTTGATATATGCCGGAATTCCCTCACTCTGATTCGTGAACCATTTGATCAGGCTGGCATAACGCAGGGGAGATACTCTCACGGGCTGATCCTGGTAGTTGATCTGGCTGTACCAGTCATCTACCTCAAACTGAGAGACCATATCCACCATACTTCCCATCTTTCTGTTTCCCAGGATCGTCGCAGAATCTCTGTCAAGCAGCGGAATCTGATCAAATGAGAGTTCCTCGATATCTTTTGTAAATTCTCCATCCTCTACTTTCATCAGCTTCTGATATTTTTTCGCGTTGACGATCGGAGAAGACAACAGTGTACCTGCTGCATACACGATTACAACTGCGCCAAGAATCCCCAGGATCACTTTCATCCCCTTGGATTCTTTCAGCGCATATCTGTCGAACCGCTTTCTTTTCGCATAGAAAAATGCTGCTGCCACGATCACCACGATCAGAAATATCCAGAACTCCGTAGAATGAATATTGAGTGCCGGCAATGCAACATAATAGTAAATACCGGCAAGAATAACCAATGCCAACACTGCAAGAAGTTTCATTTTACCTTTTTTCATGCTAATTCCCTTTCCTAAAAATAATTTCTACTTTTAAAGTAGTGGGACAATTATAACATCTTCAAAGATAATTCACAATTCTTCTTGCAATTTTTATATCTTTTTAATATTTACCTATGATTTTTCCAACATTTTGTCTTAAAATTTCCGTTTCCAGAGCTCCGGTGCAAGCAGGACAAGACAAGGGAAGATTTCCAGCCGTCCCAGCAGCATATCCGCACAGAATACCAGTTTTGACAGCCAGGAGAACTCAAAGAAATTCTCAACCGGTCCCACCTGTGAAATTCCGGGACCGACATTATTTAAGGTCGTCAGAACCGCACTGACAGAAGTCGCAAAATCATAATTATCGATGGACACGATCAAAACAGAAGATACCAGGATAAGCGCATAACAAATACTGTATACATATACTCCATGAAGGGTCTCTCTGCCTACCTTCTGACCGTTCACAGTCACCACCGTCACTGCTTTAGGATGCAGAATCCGCTTGATTTCCTGCTTTACGCTCTTGCAGAGGATCAGAATTCTCGACACCTTCATTCCTCCACCTGTCGATCCGGCACAAGCTCCGATGATCATGGTGACCAGCAAAATGGTTTTAGAAAATTCCGGCCATAAATTAAAGTCCGCAGTGTAGAATCCCGTTGTCGTGATCACCGCTGCCACCTGAAAACTTGAATACCGGAACGCACTTGCCACATTGCCGTATATATGATAAATGTTGACTGTGATCATCAATATTGCCGCAGCAATCACACCAAGATAGGTGCGTGCTTCTTCATTTTTTAATGCACTCTTCCAGTTTTTTATGTAAATTGCAAAATAAATATTAAAATTGATCCCAAACAAAATCATAAATACGGTGATAACCCCGTCAATATACGCACTGTCATAATAGCTCACACTTGCATTTCTGTTGGAAAATCCACCGGTTCCCGCAGTACTGAATGAATGAATCAGTGCGTCATAAAGGTTCATTCCGCCAAATAAAAGGAAAATCACCTCTGCCATTGTCAGAATCAGATACATCAGATACAGAATTCTCGCCGTACTGCGTGCCTTCGGAACAAGCTTGTCTGCTTCCGGTCCCGGTACTTCCGCGCGCATCAGATACATGGATCCGTCATCATCCAGACTCAAAAGTACCATAACAAATACCAAAACTCCCATTCCGCCGATCCAGTGTGTCAGCGCTCTCCAAAACAACATTCCCTGCGGAAGCGCCTCGATATCCGTCAGAATTGTAGAACCTGTTGTTGTAAATCCGGAGACTGTCTCAAAAAAGGCATCCAGATAATCTGGAATCGAACCGGAGATAAAAAACGGCAGTGCACCGAACAGTGACCACAAAATCCAGGCAATCCCGACCAGTGCAAGCCCTTCTTTTCCATAAATACTCGTATCTTTCGGTTTTTTTCTGCCCGCCAGCAGAAAAATAATGAGCAGAATGGCCGCTGTTAATAAAAATGCAATTCCGCTTTGCTCTCCATACAAAAAAGAAACAAGCGCCGGCACCAGAAGCAGAAGTCCTTCCACTCCCAGCATTCTGCCTATCATATAAACAATCATTCTATTATTCATCTCATTACCTCTTCACCAAAATATCGTCCAGATCTCGGATCTGTTTTGTCATGGTGATAATAACTACACTGTCACCTACCTGAATACTGTCATCTCCGTTTGGAATAATGATTTTTCTTCCCCGTGCAATGCAGGCAATGATATTGTTCGCTTTCAGATTCAGATCTTTAAGAGGTACTCCCGTATACGCATTCTCCGATTTGATAATAAATTCCAGCGCCTCCACTCTTCCATCCAGTAGCTGGTACATGGTCCCCACATTTGCACTGCACTGAGAATTTCTTCTCGCCCGCACATAACCAAGAATGGCATCAGCAGTCGCTGTTTTAGCAGATACAATACTGTCGAGTCCAAGTTCATCGATCATCATGGCTCTGCGGTCCTCATTGATCTTTACGATCACCTTGGATACACTCTGCTTAGAAGCAAACAAAGACATGATGATGTTCTCTTCATCCATTCCTGTCAGTGCAATAAAAGCATCTGTTTTTTCAATCCCCTCTTCTATCAGCAGATCATGCTCCGTCGCATCGCCATTGATGATGGTTGCTTGTGGAAGAAGTTCACAGAGCTCTTCACAGCGCTCTCTGTTTCTTTCGATGATCTTGACATTCATCCCCAGATTACACAACTGGCTTGCCAGATAGTAGGCCACTCTCCCCCCACCGCAGATCATTGCATTTTTAATCTTCTCTTTTCGCAGGGCAATCTTCTTGAAGAACTGCTCCATATTCTGATGAGAAGCCGCAATATGCAACTTGTCTCCTGCTTTTAAAATATAATCTCCATCCGGGATTAAAACCGTTTCTCCGGATTCGACTGCACATACCAGCACCTGAACCTGAAAACGTGCATATAATTCAGACAAAGACAATCCTTCCAGCTTTCCGCAGTGAATCGGAAATTCAACCAGTTCCACCCTTCCTTTTACGAAAGTCTCTACCTTACTTGCATCTGGAAACAACAGCAGACGGGTAATATCCCCCGCAACGATCAGTTCCGGATTTACTACCATACTCAAATGGAGATCCTTTTTCAGAAAATCAATCTGTTTATAGTAGATCGGATTTCTTACCCGGGCAATCGTATGCCGTGCACCCAGCCTTCTTGCGATCAGGCAGCTGAGCATATTGCACTCGTCCGTAGAAGTGCAGGCAATCACCAGATCCGCATGCGGTACATCCGCCCTCTGCTGAACCTCCACACTGCCGCCTTCTCCCGCAACACAAAAAACATCCATTCTTTCAATGGATTTTCGCAGTTTTTCTTCATTATTATCGATCAATATAATATCGTACTTTTCCGATGACAGCTGTTTTGCCAGTTTATAACCAACCTTGCCATCGCCTATGATTACAATTTTCATTGGTCCCCTAAGTCCTCTCTGTTTTCACATTCTTCTTTTCAAAACGTGTTCTATTATACCACCTTAATACCTTACACACAATTTTAATACTATTTTTATATTTTTTCCACGTTTTGCATAATTTTTTTCTGTTTTCTCCACCAAAAAAGACCTTTCCTACAACAAAATCATTGATTTTTGCAGAAAAGGTCTTTTTCTAATTCTCTATTCTATTTTTCTTCCGCTGCTCTTGCTGCGATTTCCTTCTCCTGTACATCCGAAGGTGCCTGCTCATATCTTGCAAACTGATACTCATAAGTACCTCTTCCTCCTGTCATGGAACGAAGCACTGTACAGTATCCAAACAGTCCTGTCATCGGAATGTCTGCTTCTATGATCTGTTTGCCGCCGCTTACAGGTGTCATGCCAAGGACACGTCCTCTTCTCTTATTCAGATCACCCATAACATCTCCTGTATAGTCATCCGGCACTGTCACTTTCAAGGATGCGATAGGCTCCAGAAGAACCGGTCCCGCTTCCATAAAACCTTTCTTAAATGCCTGGATCGTAGCTGTCTTGAATGCCATCTCCGAAGAATCTACCGGATGGTAAGATCCGTCGTAAAGAACTGCTTTGACTCCGACTACCGGATATCCTGCGAGGGGACCTTTTACCACAGAGTCCTGAAGTCCTTTTTCTACAGCCGGGAAGTAGTTCTTCGGAACAGCGCCGCCTACCACTTCTTCTTCAAATACATAAGGAGTCTCCAGATCACCGGATGGTTCAAACCGCATCTTTACATGTCCGTACTGACCATGTCCGCCGGACTGTTTTTTGTATTTTGTGTCCACATCCGATTTCTTACGGATTGTCTCACGGAACGCCACTTTCGGTGTCTCCAGTTTAATTTCTACTTTATATCTGGCTGCCAGTTTGCTGGCTGCGATTTCCAGGTGCTGATCTCCCATACCGTAAAGAAGAGACTGTCTGTTCTCACTGTCATTGACTGCTCTGAGTGTCACATCCTCTGCCATCATCTTCTGCAGTGCCTGAGATACCTTGTCTTCATCCCCTTTTGTCAGAGTCTTGTATCTCATATAGGTATATGGAACCGAATAATCTGTTCTGGAATATGTAATCGGCGTATTCTTTGTCGAAAGAGTATCTCCTGTCTTTGTACTTCCAAGCTTTGCGATTGCTCCGATATCTCCTGCAAACAGTTCGGAAACTTCTGTCGGTTTGTTTCCGCACATCGTATAAAGCTTGCCCGGTTTTTCCTCGGCATCCGCATCTGCATTGTAAAGTACGTCATCCCCTTTGAGTACACCGGAGCATACCTTTACAAATGAATACTTTCCGATAAACGGATCTACCATTGTCTTGAATACATAGGCAGATTTGGCCTTTGAAAAATCATAATCAGCCTCGTAGATCTCACTCTTTGTCCTGTGGATACCCGCACAGCTTCTCTTATCCGGACTCGGGAAGAAACGCACGATATCAGAAAGCAGATTGGCAACACCCTGTGCCTGTACATTGGATCCCATGGCAACCGGAACGATGTCCCCATCCATCACTTCCGTACGCATGGCTGCACGGATCTCTTCAATTGAAAATTCGTCTCCCTCAAAGTAACGATCCATAAATTCTTCGCTCGTCTCCGCAACTGCCTCCATCAGAGAATCTCTCAAAATCTTCAGGTTCGGAAGACAATAATCCGGAATCTCGCACTCTTCTCTCTGTCCGATTCCTGTATAACGTCTGCCGGCATTTTTAATAATGTTGATATATCCGACCAGCTTTTCGTTCTCACGGATCGGCTGGAAATGCGGCGCGATTTTCTTACCATATCTGACAGTCAGATCTTCCACAACCTGGCGGAAACTTGCGTCGTCCATATCCATCTCTGTCACATAGACCATACGCGGCAGGTTGTACTTGTCACAAAGCTCCCACGCTTTTTCTGTACCAACCTGTACACCGGCTTTTCCGGAAACCACGATAACTGCCGCATCTGCTGCACTCACTGCTTCTTCTACTTCGCCGACAAAATCAAAATATCCCGGTGTATCCAGAATATTGATCTTTGCCTTTTCCCACTCGATCGGGATCAGGCTCGTGCTGATCGAGAATCCGCGCTTCTGCTCTTCTTTATCAAAATCACTGGTCGTATTGGACTCGGAAATCTTTCCCATACGACTGACTGCTCCTGATACATAAAGCATCGCCTCTGCAAGACTTGTTTTGCCGCTGCCACCGTGGCCAAGCAATACTACGTTTCTAATCTCATCCGTTCTGTAAACCTTCATAGTGCTGCCTCCTTATGTTGTTATTCTCTTCATGTTCCGGCAGCTGTTCTGCCGACTCACGTGCTATGTGTATATTGTACTAAAATTTTA
>OGWX01001998.1_pt1 | contig 12827 bp, 9 predicted proteins | sample 1576151 | NCBI WGS metagenome assembly OGWX01 (sample SAMEA3541591, study PRJEB24748) | human gut metagenome | biome: human gut; feature: human-associated habitat; material: faeces | place: China | collected 2012
ATTAGCACTCTTTTTATCTGAGTGCTAACACCTTTCGACTATTAAGATAGCACTCTCACATATTTTTGTCAACACTGTTTAGATATTTTTTAGAAAATGTAAAAAACCTTCTGATTACCACTTCTTTCGAATGCACATCAACGCAAACAGGCAGACTACTTATAATATATTGTCTGCCTGTTAATCACTTTATTCTTTTTCGTTTATATTGTTTTTAACGCAATTCCAAGGATATGTTTTGCACATCTCTGGAGATCCGCTTTGGTAATCCTTCCATTTTTTACGCCGTCTACAATATCCTCTACATTTTTCCTGCATCCTGGCATCTGAAGATCATTTCCTGCCTTAATGCACTGTACACCATCGGAATAGCTGTATTTTCCGCTTTCTGATACCATTCCAAGTGCCGTCGTATCCTGAGACGTATACCAGTCTGTCATAATAAAGCCTTCAAATCCCCATTCATCACGCGCTACATTCTGAAGCATGTCATAATGATTGGCGGCATGTGTTCCATTGATCAGATTATACGATGTCATGATCGCATATGGCTGTGCTGTCTTCACCGCAATTTCGAATCCTTTCAGATAGATTTCTCTTAATGCACGTTCGCTGATATGTGCGTTCGTGAACATACGGTTGTCTTCCTGATTATTTGCCGCAAAATGCTTGATCGTCGTTCCATGTCCTTTGTAAGACTGTACACCCTTTGTATCGGCTGCCGCACACAGTCCGGTAAGCAGTGGATCTTCCGAATAATATTCAAAGTTTCTTCCACACAATGGATTTCTGTGAATATTCATGCCCGGTGCCAGCCACAGGTGAATATGAAACTGTTCCATCTCTTCTCCGACAATCTCACCCATTCTCTTGATAAGATCCACATCCCATGACTGCGCAAGTGTCGTCGCAATCGGGATTGCCGTACAGTACTGGTAATAATCCTGCGCTCCTTCCGGCTGCTCTTTCGCAAACGGTGCAATTTCCATTCCGAACTGTTCCCCACCCGGTAATTTATTGCCTTCTTTATCCGTTTTAAAATGTGTCTGTAACCGTAATCCTGCCGGTCCATCTGCAAGGATCAGATTCGGGATCTTCCGCTTCTCGATCAGTGCCGACGTCGTATCCCCTGCTGCTCCCGGCACACATGCAGAAGATGACCCGATTACATTGCCGCCTTCTTCCAGTCGTTCGGTTCCGACACAAAGATCGGCCATCTCTTCTACCGTAAGTTGTGCAACCAATTCTTCGAGTGATGCTGCCCCCTTCTTCACATCCTCCAGTGTTAATATCTCGTCCGGTCTTTTATCTTCCAGCGTAGTACGTATCACTTCATATTCCATGATCTTTTTCTTAAAGTTTTCCGCATAGATCAATATCGGGCGCATAAATGGTGTGTCATCCAGTTCCAGGTCAAAGATTGGGACCATATGATGAATCTCTTTTACAAATTCCTTATCCTTCATCACATTCTTTAAAAGAACCGTCTGAACCGTTTCATCCAGATCTATGATCGCGGCTACTTCCGTTGTACGTGAACTGTTCCCCACACGAATCGTATACTCGCCTTCCTCCATGACCCATGCTGCATCATAACTGTCATAAGATGCCATATCTTCTGTCGCAAATGTAACTGTTACCACTTCTTTTTCTCCCGGCATGAGAAGCTTTGTCTTGGCAAATCCTGCAAGCTCCTGTGTTGGTTTTTCCATAACTCCATCCGGTGCCGAATAATAAACTTGTACGACTTCTCTTCCCGGATATACCTTACCGATATTCGTCACTTCCACTTCTACCTTTACCAGCTTTTCATCTGCGGTCACTTCTTTGGTCACCAATGAGAAATCCGTGTATCCTTTTCCATACCCAAAGCAATACAACGGCATGATTCCAAATGTATCAAAATAGCGATATCCGACACAAATCCCGTCACTATAGTATTCATCATCCAGATTGTCATCGCGGTAACTGAAAGTTCTCGATGACGGATAGTCATCATAAGATCTTGCCCATGTATCTGTTAATTTTCCTGACGGAACTGTTTTAGCCATCAAGACATCCGCCACTGCATGGCCACCCATATTTCCAGTCTGTCCGGTCAGAAGGATTGCCTGCACTCCGGAAATCTTCCGCAATTCTGTCAGATCTATCACGCCTCCTGTATTCAATAATACAACACAATTCGAATAATTTTCCGTCATAAACCGGATGTTCTGCAATTCTCTGTCACTCAGATAATAATCTCCTTTTTCTGCCCGCCGGTCTTTTCCCTCTCCGGAATTTCTTGCAAGCACATAAATGGCCGCATCTGCCTCTTTGATATCTGTCTCTTCGACAATTGGCTGCTCCGGTTCCTGAAACGGATGTTTGAACCCAAGGATTACCGATGGCTCTCCCGTCTCATCTGACATATCTTTTAACTTTTTCAAATATGTTTTCTGCGCCTCTTCCAGATCCCGGTCGTATCTGTCAAGCCAGTCTTCTGTCACGATCTCAAATCCGGCTTCTTCTAATCCCCGTGCGATTGAAACTGTTTTTCTTACATTGACATCTCCGGATCCTGTTCCTCCTTTCACCGTATGTCTGGCTCCCGTTCCATATAATGCAATCTTCTTTATCTTATCTGAAAATGGTAATACGCCGTCATTCTCCAAAAGGACCATACATTCCCCGGCCAGATGACGTACTTCATTCTCATGTTCTGTCTCATACTTCTGAATTTCATTTGTTTTCGATGCATAAATCTGTGCCATATATCTTCCTCTTTTCCTATATTATTTTTCAAATTATAATGCTTCTGTTTCTGATTTTTGTATTTTGCTTGCAGAAATATCAGCTCTGTGAAAAATTTTAACACATTCTTCTGTCATTTTTCCATACTTAACATCCATTATTTCAGATACATTACGGACATCTTAATTGCGGTATTGTAATTATTTTTATTTTTGTTGTTATTCCAACAACATTCTTTTTCTTCTTTATAGTACACTAATACCTGCAAAACAACTGATACCATTTTAAACATATTTCTATTTTTAAGAAAAGGAGAATCATTATGATCAGAAAAATAATCCATATAAATGAAGAAAAATGTAACGGATGCGGTGCATGTGCCAACGCCTGTCACGAAGGTGCCATTCAGATGGTTGATGGAAAAGCCCGATTAATGCGCGATGATTTTTGCGATGGCCTTGGTGACTGTCTGCCGGCCTGTCCGACAAATGCAATCACATTTGAAGAACGTGAAGCGGATGCTTATGATGATGATGCAGTAAAAGCACATCTTGCCGCCAAAGGACCGGAAGCACTTAAGAAACACCTTGATGCAAAAAAAGCACATGCTCACGATAATGATGCACCAGCTCCACATCATGGTGGATGTCCGGGTTCTATGGCTCGTGAAATTCAACACACTGCTCCTCATGGTGGATGTCCGGGTTCTATGGCTCGTTCGGTTGAACACACTCATAATAATGATGCAAGTGCTTCTAATAATATGTCAGGAAGTACACCGACCGCTTACTCCATGGAAAGTCAGCTTCGTCAGTGGCCGGTCCAGATCAAGCTTGCTCCGCTGAGCGCACCATATTTCCAGAATGCAAATCTGCTGATCGCAGCCGACTGTACGGCATATGCATATGGCAACTTCCACAACCAGTTCATTAAGAATCACGTTGTACTGATTGGATGTCCGAAGCTGGATGCAGTTGATTATACGGAGAAATTAACCGAGATCATCAAGCATAATGATTTCAAAAGTCTTACTATCGTCCGTATGGAAGTTCCTTGCTGCGGAGGACTGGAGCATGCCGCTACAGAAGCGTTAAAAGCAAGCGGGAAGTTTATTCCTTGGCAGGTGGTGACGATTGGGATTGATGGAACTATAAAGGATATTTAATGCATGAAGCGGTCGTTACCCGGAATAGGAGTCACTGTTTGAGCCGTATGGCGAGTTTGACTCCTAGGCCGGGTGCTTTTAGAAAATTCTGACGCCCTTATAACTTCTTCATCGTAGAATCTTAGCCCGAAGCAGAATACCAAGTCTTTCTCATGGACCGGGGTAAACCACGATACTGCATTAAACAGCAACTCACTGATCTTCCCGGATATACCTCATCCACTCTTTAATCTCCTTCTCATGCCCATTCTCGCTTGGTACATAGAATTTTTCTCCAACGATCTCGTCCGGAAGATACTGTTGTTCTACATAATGGTGCGGATAATTATGTGCATATTTATATCCGATGCCGTGTCCCAGTTTCTGGGCTCCTTTATAGTGGGCATCCTGCAAGTGTGGCGGAACCGTTGTCTTTGTGCGTTTCACGCTTGCCATTGCATCAAAGATTGCATTGCATGCGGCATTACTCTTTGGTGCAGTTGCTACATACGTGACTGCCTGAGAAAGAATGATCTGTGCTTCCGGCATACCGATTCGTTCGACTGCCTGGGAAGCAGATACGGCAACCGTAAGTGCCATCGGATCTGCATTTCCGACATCTTCCGATGCGCAGATCATGATACGTCTGGCTATGAACTTGATATCTTCTCCTGCGTATAACATTTTCGCAAGATAATACACTGCCGCATCTGGATCGGAGCCACGCATACTTTTGATAAATGCAGAGATCGTATCATAATGATTATCCCCGGTCTTATCGTATTTGACTACACGTTTCTGAATGCATTCGGATGCAACATCCAGTGTGATGCGAATCTTTCCGTCTGCACTTCGTTCTGTCGTCAGGATTCCAAGTTCGACTGCATTCAATGCACTTCTGGCATCTCCTCCGGAAATGTCTGCAAGAAATTCCAGTGCATCTTCATCGATCACTGCCTGGTAACTTCCCATACCTTTTACCGTATCATAGACTGCCCTTGTGATCAGTGTCTTGATGTCTTCTTTGGCAAGCGGCTGTAATTCAAAGATGCTCGATCTGGAAAGCAACGCCCCATTCACTTCAAAATACGGATTCTCTGTCGTTGCGCCGATCAGAATGATCGTACCGTCTTCTACAAACGGCAGCAGATAATCCTGCTGTCCCTTATTGAATCTATGGATCTCATCCACGAACAGGATTGTCTTCTTCCGGTACATTCCCTGCATCTCTTTTGCTTTGTTTATCACTTCTTCCATGTCCTTTTTGCCCGCAGTCGTTGCGTTGATCTGGGTAAATTCCGCACTGGTCGTATTGGCAATGACTTTGGCGAGTGTGGTCTTTCCTGTTCCCGGAGGACCGTAGAAAATAACTGAACTTAATTTGTCAGCCTTGATCGCCCTGTAAAGTAATTTGTCCTTTCCGATAATGTGCTGCTGTCCGACTACTTCCTCTAATGTGGTCGGGCGCAGTCTGGATGCAAGCGGTGCCTCTTTTTCCATATTCTGCTCCCGCATATAATCAAATAAATCCATTCTTTCATCTCCATTTATCTATGTAAATTTTCATTCATCAGATCTGATTCATAAATTCTGCGTTTTGAATCTAATTCATAATGAGTTCATCAACCGTTACAAATTCAAATCCTTCCTTCTGCAGGATATCTACAATACGCAGTGCCGCATTCACACTGGACTCATAACAGTCATGCAGTAAAATGATATCATTTTCCTTTGCCTGCGTCACTACTTTATTGACAATTTCATCTTCATTATTCGTTGTCCAGTCCAGAGGATCTATCGTCCACATCACAGGCATAACATCCAGTTCCCACTCCAGCTTCTTCTGCCAGGCTCCGAACGGTGGTCGCATATAAGAGACTTCTTCTCCTGTGATCCCGGTAATCACTTCATTTGTCATCAGAATTTCTTCTTTTGCCGTCTCATCCGGTACACGTGTGATTTCTACATGGTGATACGTATGATTGCCGACCAGATGCCCTTCTTCCGATTCTCTCTTTACAAGTTCCGGCGTATTTTCTGCATTTTCCCCGATCAGGAAAAATGTTGCTTTTACATTCCGCTCTTTTAATCCATCCAGTAGTTTCGGTGTCCATGCCGGGCTTGGTCCGTCGTCAAATGTGATTGCAATCTTAGGGGCCTCTTTTATCATATTCGATGCTACATACTGAATGGCCTTTTCATTACTTGAATGGGTATTTTCTGACAATTCCTTATGAGTTTTTTTCACTCCCACAACAGCCTCATCTTCCAACTGCACCATCTTTGTCAGAAGGAAATAGATGCCTAATATATAAATCAGCAAAATTCCCGCCATTTTCATCCTGGTCCGTCGTTTGTATGTTATATCTGATTTGCAATCGATATTTGATTTCATGTCACACCCGCATAGCATTATTTCATTTTACTATATGCAGGGGCAGGGAATTCCATACCCGGGTTCTTTTTCTGCCTTACTGCAATACGAAAAAGTTGCCATTGACATTTTCCTCTTGCATACTTTGGTATACAAAAGGCGCCAGAATTCTGACGCCTTGCTTTACCTTATATTTTTCTATATTATTTCTTACGTTTTCCCGGTACCGCTTTCTTTCCTGTACTCTTCTTATTCTTTTTCGATACAGGCTTCTTTTCTGCATTCTTCTTATTCTTTCTCGATACAGAAGCTTTTCTGACGCTCCATCCAAATGTTCCAAGTGAATCTCCCAATGTCAGATATTCTCCATGAGAATACGCCAGAAGTCCGGCTTTTCCAAGCTGTAATCTTCCCTTTTCATCCAGATATTCTTCTCCTACCTGAACAGCCTCTACTTTAGCCAGAAACATATGATGTGAGCCGAGTTCTTTGATCTCGGTTACTTTACACTCAATGTTCACCGGACATTCTTCTATGATCGGTGCATAGTCAAGCTTTGATGCTCTGCCGGCTGTCAGATGCATCTCTTTCCATTTATCAACATCACGACCGGAGCGTACTCCGCACCAGTCTGTTGCCTTTTTTAACTTTTCAGTTGTCAGATTTACTACGAACTCTCCGCTGTCTTTCAGAAGATCGTACGAATATCGCTCCGGTCTTACGGATATGTACAGCATTGCCGGATTCGTACATACCGTTCCGGTCCACGCAACCGTTATGATGTTCGATTTACCGGATTTATCTGCGGTACTTACCATCACGGCCGGGAGCGGATACAGCATATTTCCCGGTTTCCAGATCTGCTTTGCCATGTCTTTTTCCCCCGCTTTTTTCTACTGCTGTAATTCACTTACCAGAGTCGGTATCAGCTGTTTCTTTCTGGATACAACTCCCTTTAAGATCATCTTTTCGCTGTCTTCTTTCAGATCGAATGCATCAATGATATACTCTTTCGCTTTTGCGCCGCAGCACAATAGTTCTGTCGATTCATCCAGAATATCCGTCAGCATAAAGAATACCATCTGTACTCCATTTTTCTCCAGTACTTCCGGCAGATATGGAGTCAGCATCTCTTTCACTTCCTGCAGTTCTTCTTTACTCATCGAATTCAGCTGTCCCACGCCAAATACCATATCATTTACTGTAAACTGCTTGAAATCCTGGAAACAGATATCTTCTGCCGTCTTTCCTGCAAGACTGCTTCCTGCCTTGAACATTGCCTGTGCCTGTTCTTCCAGATTGATTCCTGCAATCTTTCCAAGTTTCTTTGCAACTTTTTCATCCAGCGATGTGCAGGTCGGCGAGCGGAATAACAGTGTATCGGAAATGATTGCCGAACACAGAAGTCCTGCAATCGTTGGTGTAATCTCTACGTCGTTTTCTTTATACATCTGATATACGATCGTTGCCGTACATCCTACCGGCTGGTTTCTGAAAAATACAGGTCCCATCGTCTCGATATTTCCCAGTCTGTGATGATCAATGATCTCCACGATCTCAGCTTCCTCGATACCGTCTACTGCCTGATTCTTCTCGTTATGATCCACCAAGATCACTTTCTTTTTACTTACATTTAAGAAACGACGTCTTGATACGAATCCCTTAAACTTCCCATGCCGGTCGATAATCGGGAAATCACGGTATTTCTTCTTTGCCATAACTTCCTTAATATCTTCCACATAATCACTCATATGGAAACAAGTAAGTGGTGTCTTCGTCATAAAGCGCTTGACCGGAACGCTCTGGTTGATCAGTCTGGCTGCCGTAAATGTATCGTGCGGTGTACTGATGATTACCGTACTCTGCTCATCTGCACGTTTGATCACTTCTTCGGATACTTCCGCATTCTGGCAGACTACCATACAGCTTACATCAATATCAAGTGCACACATCTGTGATTCTACACGGTTTCCAAGGATCACCAGATCATCTTTTTCTATAAATTCCTGCATAAGCTCCGGACTTGATGCACCGATTGCTACTTTTCCTTTTGTAAAATATCCATGTTCGTTACCGGTTACCATCTCTCCATCCAGTGTATTCATGATGTTACGATACTGTGTTCTTGCTTTGGAAAGGATCATATTATCATATACATCCATATAAGATGTCGCAATGTCTCCGGTTGAAATAACACCCAGGAGCTCTTCATCTCTTAAAATCGGAAGTGTCTTGATGTTATTCTCCTTCATCTTTGTCCATGTATCTTTCAAAGATACATTCGGTCCTACACCATCTATCTGGTGGATATCCATATCTTTTACCTGTAATTTGACATTCTCCAGAAGATTTGGAACCTTCACTCCAAATTTCTGTAATACATAGTGTGTCTCTTCGTTTATCTGACCGGCTCTTTTTGCAATATAATCATTACCGGTTATTTCTCTTTTTAAATTTGCATAGGCAATTGCTGAACAGATGGAATCCGTATCGGGATTCTTATGTCCCACAACGTATATTTTTCCTGCTTTCTTAGCCATATTTTCTCTTTCACATCCCTTTTTATATCATCTCTTAAGTATTAAGCTTGCCATCTTTTTAAGAATTCGTCAACCTTTATTTCTATGTATTTCGTATTTTTCTTTGAACAATATTATACTTCTATGCTATACTTAAGACAGTATAAAAGAACATTTTCAATTATGTTCTTAATAATAAGAAGGGAACTTAATACTATGAGCGAAGAATTATTACACGAAGAAACACAGAACGAAGGAACACCTGTTACAATGGCTGATCTTGAGGAACATTTTGACGATGCAAATCCATGGAATGTAGTAAAATCTTACATGGAAAAAGGTACTGTCCTTCCTGTAAAAGTAGAAGGGATTGTAAATGGCGGCGCCATTGCCATGGTTGAAGGTTTGCGTGGATTCATCCCGGCATCCAGATTATCTCTCTCCTATATCGAAGATCTTGAAACTTACCTGTTAAAAGATATTGAAGTCAAAGTCATCGATGTAGATGAAGCAAATAACCGTCTCGTACTCTCTGCACGCGAAATTCTCCAGGAAAAAGCAAGAAAGGAAAGAGAAGCTAAGATTGCCGCTGTCAAAGTTGGAAGCATCGTAACAGGCACTGTAGAAAGCCTTCAGAATTACGGAGCATTTGTAGATCTCGGCGACGGTCTCTCCGGTCTGGTACACATTTCCCAGATCAGCTTAAAACGAATCAAATCACCTGCTGATGTATTAAATGTCGGAGACGAAGTAACTGTAAAGATCATCGGAATAAAAGATGGCAAGATCAGCCTGAGTATGAAAGCTCTCGAAGAAGAGAAAAAAGAGGAAGAAGAAATCCATGTAGAGATCCCGAAGGCTGAAGAGATCGGTACAAGTCTTGGGGATTTATTCAAAGGGTTGAAATTAGATTAGTTTCTATTTAACCGATTAACGGAGTTGGCCTCTCGGTCCTTGAAGAACACAGTATATAGTCGTTCTTGTTCAGGTTTCGTGCACTAAGAGAGACAGTAAGAGCGCCAAAATAACCTAAAAACAAAGGAATTACGTTCACAACTCGTCCCTTGGGGACTCAAACAAGTTCACTACATTCCTTTAACGGTTATTTTGACGCTCTAACTGTTTCTAAACACACTCCACGTTCACTAGAACGGCTATTTTTTATAACCTTTACGTATAATCGGAAAATTATAATATAAGCCTTGATTTTCCGGTGCTTCTATACACTTCCGGATTCACCTTCTCCAAATCCCGCAGCCACACTTCCGAGCAAGCATCACTCGGCATTCTCCAGTCTCCTCTAGGAGATAATGCCACGGTTCCAACCTTCGGGCCATCCGGCAGACAGGAGCGTTTGAACTGCTGGATAAAGAATCTTCTGCAGAATGTGTATAACCATTTGTAGATGGTTGCATCATCATATTCACCCTCAAATGCATAACGTGCGATACGGTAGATCTTACTTGGTTCATAGCTGAATCTCAACAGATAATATAAGAAGAAATCATGTAATTCATAAGGGCCGACCAGATCTTCTGTCTTCTGCGCAATCTCGCCGTCTTTTGGCGGAAGGAGTTCCGGGCTGACCGGTGTATCCAGCACATCGTACAGTACTTCTTTCAACTCCTGATCTTCACAGGTATCTGCATAATAATGTACAAGGTGACGTACCAGCGTCTTCGGAACAGATGCATTCACTCCATACATAGACATATGGTCTCCGTTATAAGTTGCCCATCCAAGTGCAAGTTCGGACATATCTCCTGTTCCGATCACGATTCCTCCTGTCTGATTTGCTACATCCATCAATACCTGAGTTCTCTCTCTTGCCTGAGAATTTTCATAGGTTACACTATGATCCTCCGGATCATGCCCGATATCTTTAAAATGCTGTTCGACCGCTGCCCCTACCGGGATTTCCCGCAGTGTTGCTCCGAGCTTTACTGACATCTTGCATGCATTCTGATAAGTTCTGTCCGTAGTTCCAAAACAAGGCATCGTCACAGCTACAATTCCACTACGATCCATTCCTAATGCGTCAAATGCTTTTGCTGACACCAACAGTGCCAGCGTAGAATCCAGACCTCCCGAAATACCAACGACTGCACTTTTGGCATGTGCATGTGCCAGACGTTTTTTCAGCCCCATAGCCTGAATCGTCAGAATTTCTTCACAACGCAAGTTTCTCTCTGCCATCACACTTGGCACAAATGGTCTGGATGCAAATCTTCTTGTAAGCTCTGTTTCCTCTACATGAATCTCAAACGGAATACGGATCAGTGTCCTCTCTTTTTCCGTCTGGAATGTTGTATTCTTGCGGCGCTCACTTAATAAACGTTTTACATCTATCTCTGTATAGATCACTTCATTTGAGAAACGATTGCTGGATGCAAGTGTCGTTCCATTCTCCGCAATAATATTATGTCCTCCAAATACCAGATCTGTCGTAGACTCTCCTTCTCCGGCATTGGCATAAATGTATCCACAGATCAATCTTGCCGACTGCCCTTCGATCAGGCTCTCGCGATAAGCCGCCTTACCGATTGTCTCATCGCTTGCCGAACAGTTAACGATTACTGTAGCACCTTCTCTTGCTGCAAGTGTACTTGGCGGGATCGGAGACCACACATCTTCACAGATCTCTGCCGAAACGACCAGTTCCTCCATCTGTTCTGCCACAAATAGGAGCTGTGGCCCGAATGGAATTTTCTTTCCATCTAATGTAATCCACCTTGCCATATCCGGTCCCGGACGGAATTGACGCATCTCATAAAATTCCCCATAATTCGGAAGAAATGTCTTTGTCGTAAGTCCCAGAATATTTCCACGATTTAACGCAGCCGCAACATTATAAAGTTCTCCGTCTACAGCAAGCGGAACACCTATAAATATGAGTGCATCCTTTTCTTTTGTATAATCTGCAATCTTAAATAAAGCTTCTTTTGCCTCTTTCAGTAATATATCCTGCATAAAAAGATCACTACAGGTATATCCCGTCACACACAACTCCGGAAATACAATGACTTTTGCTCCGTTTGCAACTGTCTCGTCGATCATTTTACAGATATTTTCTGTATTATAAGCAACATCTGCCACTCTGATATCCGGAGTCGCAGCCGCTGCTTTTACAAATCCGTCTTTCATGACTCTTTCTCCTTATCGTTTACAACGTTTTAAGACATCTTTCAGTTCATCTACCGTATATTTGTATGCGGTATTACAGAAATGACATTTTACTTCGATATCCTTCCCTTCATCGATCATATCCTGGATTTCTTTCTTTCCAACACTGATCACGGCTTTTTCTACACGTTCTTTTGAACAGTTACAATAGAATCTTGTCGGCATAGTGTCTGTAATTTCCAGGCCCAGATTTCCCAGCAGAATCTCCAGGATCTGCTCCGGTGTTTCTCCTTTTTTCAGATGATCTGTTACTGATGTTATGTTTTTTAAATTTTCTTCAATCTGACTGATCGTCTCTTCTTTGGCAAATGGCATCATCTGAATGATAAAGCCACCGGCACATTCTACCGTATTATCTTTTTCCATCAGTACACCAAGGCCTACCGAAGATGGTACCTGTTCTGAATTGGCAAAATAATACGTCAGATCTTCTGCTATCTCACTGGATACAAGAATTGTCTGTCCGGAATATGGTTCCTTTAATCCCATGTCTTTTATAACCTGTAAAAGACCGATTCCAACAGCACCTCCCACATCAAGCTTTCCATTCTTTGGCGGCAGCATAACATCCGGATTATTAACATATCCTTTGACATCACCTTTACTGTCTGCGGTAACGGTGATACCACCGAGCGGTCCGTCTCCTCTTACCTGCAGTGTCAGCATATCTGTCTCATTTTTCATCATGCTTCCCATCATCGCTCCTGCTGTCAGTAATCTTCCCAGTGCCGCTGTCGCAACCGGGCTGGTATTATGATGTTCTCTGGCCGTTTCTACCAGTTCTTTTGTTGTCGCAGCAAAGGCTCTTACCTGCCCTTCCGCTGCTGTTGCTCTTACAATATAATCTTTCATCTTATCTCTCCTGTTTCTTCTA
>OGWX01002004.1_pt1 | contig 12788 bp, 10 predicted proteins | sample 1576151 | NCBI WGS metagenome assembly OGWX01 (sample SAMEA3541591, study PRJEB24748) | human gut metagenome | biome: human gut; feature: human-associated habitat; material: faeces | place: China | collected 2012
TTACCGGCAAGGTTTCTTCGATGATCTGCTTTAATCGCGGATACATCATTGGGGATACCTGATTCAGAATCACACCGCGGATCTGACTGTCTTCTCTGTATTCCACAAAGCCCTTGACAAAAGCTGCCGCAGACAGACTCATTCCCTTTGCATTTACGATCAGCACCGCGGGTGTTTTTGTGATTCTTGCCACATCATAGGCACTGGCTTTCGGAGAGATCCCCGCAAGTCCGTCATAGTAACCCATCACGCCTTCAATCACAGAAATCTCACAGTCTCTTGCATTTTTCTCCAGAAGATACCGCAGGGTATCTTCCTTTGCAAAAAAGCTGTCCAGATTCCTGCTTTTTGTTCCGATCACACGGCTGTGAAACATCGGGTCAATATAATCCGGTCCACACTTGAAAGAAGCAACCTGCAGGTTCCTGTTTTTTAATGCCTGCAGCAGTCCGCAGGTGAGCAGTGTCTTTCCGCTTCCGCTCGCGGCTGCCCCGAGAAGGATCCGCGGCACTTTGCGTTTGTTATTCATTTGTTTCTTCCTTTCCCCGGCAGGAAATCACATAGACCGGATTCTGCCCCATCATCAGGTGGTAAGCCCCGGCTTTTTTACCTTTTGCTACCTGCACCTGTGCGATATCCACCTGCTCAAACGGTAAAGTATTCAGACAGTTCATGGCCTCTCCTACGGATTCGAGGGCGATACAGTTGATCACCACACGGATCCGTGGATTCTTCGAAAGCAGCAGCTGAAGGATGTCTTTCATGTTACCTGAGGAGCCTCCGATAAAAGCATGGGTCGGTACCGGCAGGTCCACGCAGGCTTCCGGTGCCAGTCCTTCGACAATCTCAAGATTATCCGCTGCAAACTTTTCTTTGTTTTTATATAACAGTTCCACAGCCTCCGGTTTTTTCTCGATCGCATATACCCGGCCTTCTACCGCCTGCATCGCCATCTCTACGGATACAGAGCCGGTTCCGGCTCCCACATCGTAAACAATCGATTTCCGTGTCAGCTGTAATTTTGACAGGGAGATGTCTCGCACTTCCTCTTTTGTCATCGGCACTTTTCCCCGGATAAATGTTTCATCCGGGATCCCGTGTGTCACGATGTTTTCTTTTCCCTCTCTGGTAAATAACACGACACTGAGACTGTCCGTCTCAAGTGCTGTCAGCTGCCAGGCATATCCCCGGGTGATCTTTTCTTCCGGGTAAGAAAGCCGTTCGCCCACCTCTACCCGCACATCACCCATGCCGTAGCGCTGCAGCTTCTGACACAATTTTGCGATGCCGTCTGTCGTTCCCACAATAGCAAAAATCTTTCCGTATATACGCAGAAGTCCGGGCAGATTGCACTCTCTTCCATGAAGGCTGACCGGATGAACATCTTCCCACGGTGTTTCCAGTTTTGCGCAGAAATAAATCATAGAAGATATGCCACAGTACACTTTTTTCTGTACCATCGGCAGTTCCCGGTGCAGTGTCTCCAGGAGTTTTTTGGCTCCGCTGTAGAATCCAACATCCCCTGAGAGGGCAATCGCCACGTTTCTGTGCTCCGGATGGGCCGCAATATAGGCACAGATCTCTTCCGGTTTGTATCCGGTCCAGACTTCCTGGCCCGGTTTCCGGATATGTTCCACCATCCGAGCTGCTCCGATCAGAAGATCCGCACACTCCAGTGCCTGTTTTCCTTCCTGTGTCAGAGTATCTGCAGTTCCCATACCGATTCCCACAAGAGAAACCTTTTGCCCCCGAAAGATATCCTCAGTTTCTTCTCCTTCGGTTACCGCTTCTGTATTTTGCGTTGCTGCTTCCTGCATGACAGGTTCCTGCGCAACCTTTTCCTGCCCGCTACCAGGATTCTCTATATTTTCTGTATCAGTATTGACAATTTCGATTTTTGCATCATTTGCAACATTTTCTTTCGAGAGAAACCGGCGGTTCAGATACTCTATACATTTCTCCAGTTCCATGCCCTGTTCTTCCTTCGGTCGTCCGATGACAATCATCCGGCAGCCGGTTTCTTTTGCCGCCTGATATTTTTCCAGGAATCCTCCGGCTCTTCCCGATTCTTTACTTACCATCCATGCGATATCAAACTGATGGATCAGTGCGATATTCATTTCCCGGGAAAAAGGTCCCTGCATGCACAGCAGATGTTTCCCTTCGATGCCAAGTTTTGCGCAGGAAGAGACAACTTCCACCAGAGAAAGCACTCTGGCATAGATTCTTTCCTGATAATCGGTCAGTGCCGTATAGGCAGACAGTTCTTTGCTCCCGGTGGTAACCAGAATATTTCCACTGGTTTTTTCCAGATATTCCACCGCTTCCCGGATGCTTTTTACATATGTAATGGTTTCTTCTTCTTCAAGACGCCGGCTTTCCTGACGCACCACCCGCAGATAGGCAGTTCCGGTACGTTCGCAGGCGGTCTCAATATTTTCCGTCACTACCTGGGCATACGGATGAGTCGCATCGATGACCAGCCCGTTCTCCATCTGTAACATCCTCTCTTCCATCTGCTTTTCATCCAGACGTTCGTGGGATAATTCCAGATATTCGCCCTGCGGCAACAGACTTTCTCCGTATTCCGTAGCGACACATACCATGGAAGGTATTTTATTTTCATTCAAATATTCGGCCACGGTGCGTCCTTCCACCGTACCGCCAAACAGCAGAACTTTATACATTTCGATATCCCCTCGGTGTTACCATCTTACCGTTAATCTCTTTGGTCTGTGAATTGCCCACCCATACGGTCGTAAACATGTCTACCTTCGTATCCCGCAGGGTTTTCAGATCCATCACTTCATAATGTTCCCCGTCTCTTCCGATGTAGCTTACGATACCGCATACAGTCTCCGGGCTCTTGTACTGCATCATCAGATCACAGGCTTTCTGCAGATAATCGCTTCGCTTCTTGCTGGACGGATTATACAGACACACAACAAAATCAGCCTCTGCAGCTGCCAGCAGACGTGCTTCAATCTTCTCCCACGGTGTCAGCAGATCACTCAGACTGATCAGACAGAAATCGTGGATCAGCGGAGCACCCAGTACTGCCGCACCGCCGGTCGCTGCCGTCACACCGGGAATAATCTCCAGTTCTACTTCCGGATAGTTGACACCGACCTCATACATCAGTCCGGACATACCATACACACCGGCATCTCCGCTGCAGATCATGGAAACTATTTTTCCCTTTTTGGCTTCTTCAAAAGCCATTACACAACGATCCACCTCTTTTTTCATGGGAGTGGTCAGGAATTCTTTTCCCGGAAAATGTTCTTTTACCAGATCCACATATACTGTATAGCCGATAATTACCTCACTTTTTTCCATTGCATGAATTGCCTTCAGTGTCATCTGTTCGTATTCTCCCGGTCCAATACCGATTACATATAATTTATTCAAAGCTCACACTCCATTTCTTTATTGTACACGCAGCGGTCACTCCCTCTGCGGCCTGTTTTCTCATAATAAATGCTCCGCCATCGCCGGCAAGGCTGGCACTTCGTTCGCATACATTGTCCACACCGGTGATCTTGCTGACAAATGCAGATGGCGTAAAGGTACCTTTTGCTTTTTCAAGTTCTTCTCCACGATAAGTCACAAAAGGAAGGTGATATTTTTCACAGAACGCCAGCAGTCCCGGCTCTTCTTTTTTCAGATCGATGCTGGCTGCCAGGATAATCTGTTCTGCAGCTATTCCATGTTCTGACAGATATTTCTGAATCTGTGTTTCGATCTTTTCTTCCGGTGTGTTTTTCCTGCAGCCCACCCCGAGATACACATTTTTCGGATACAGATGAAGCATCCGAGTCTGCTCTGTTCCCAGAGCTTCTTCCTGTTCTCTGTCACTTTGCGGGATTGCAAACCATAAAGTTCCCTGTTTCCCATCCGGACTTTCCGTCTTCCGGAATTGCAGCTGTTCCGGAATGGTCTGTTCTTTCGGAAAGACGAATCCTTCTCCGGCTCCCCAGACAATCGTTTTTCCCCGGATCAGCAATGCCGCCATCTCTTTTGCCAGTCGCATATCGGAAATCACCAGATTGTTTTTCCTGGCGAAGACATCCACCGCAAAGGTATGGTTTACGTCCGTCCCTGTCGTGATCACCGGTTGTGCTCCGATGCTTTCTGCAGCGAATTCCGTCAGCTCGTTTGCTCCGCCAAGATGACCGGAGAGAAGAGAGATCGCATAGCTGCCCTGTTCATCGATCACCACAACCGCCGGGTCTGTTTTCTTACTTACCACGAAAGGAGCGATGGTTCTCACAGCGATCCCGGTGGCACTAAAAAAGATGATTCCGTCCAGTCCGGGGATCCATTCTTCTGCCCATTCTCTCAGGGTCCCTTTCACTTTCCGAAAAGGATGTTTCTCAGGAAGTTCTACATATTTACTTTTCACAAATCCATACACCTCCTGATCCTGCTTTTGCAGGTCTCTCAGAAGTTTTTCTCCTAGGACACAGCCATGTTCTGTGAATGCGATGATTCCTATTTTTTTCATCTTATTTTGTTGCTTCCCGAAACTCTGTGGTGAATGCCGGATTATACAGTTCTGACCGGTCATAGTGGCTGTGAGCCACCACATCACCGATGATCATCAGTGCGGTCTTTGTAATATTGTTTTCTTTTGCTGTCTGTGCCAGCGTTCCTACTGTACAGACGAATGTTTTCTGGTCTTCCCAGGTCGCTTTGTATACAATCGCTGCCGGAGTATCGGCGGTGTAACCACCCTCGATCAGTCTTCTGCTCAGTTCTTCTAACATGCCTGTACTTAAAAAGACAACCATCGTTGCCCGATGGGCCGCAAAGGACTGGATGCTCTCTTTTTCCGGTACCGGAGTTCTTCCTTCCATTCGGGTTATGATCACACTCTGTGATACATCCGGCAGTGTGTATTCCAGGTTCAACGCGGATGCCGCACCACAGAAGCTGCTGACACCCGGGCAATAATCAAATGCAATATTTTTTTCTTCCAGAACATCCATCTGCTCCCGGATCGCACCATACAAAGAAGGATCTCCGGTATGGAGACGTACCGTTGTCAGCCCCTTTTCTTCCGCTGCAAAGATCACATCCAGAACTTCTTCCAGTGTCATCTTCGCACTGTTGTAGATCTCACAGTTTTCTTTCGTGTATTCAAGAAGCTGTGGATTGACCAGTGAGCCTGCATAGATCACTACGTCTGCTTCTTCCAGAAATTTTTTTCCTCTCAGTGTGATCAGATCCGGTGCACCGGAACCTGCTCCTACGAAATGTACCATATGTTTTCTCCTCTCTTGTCCCTGGTGTCAGGCACTCTTACTTTTTTCTTACTTTTTATCTTTTACAATCAGCAGGGTATAATATCCTGCTTCTTCCGGTATCTCTTCCGCCGATGCATAGATTTTTTCCTCCGGCATGCCGCAGTTTTCGATCATTACGGCATTCTGTCCGCTTCTTAAAATGCTGTCTCTTACTTTTTTCAGGCGTTTGCCGCTTTTCATCAGCACTTTGGTTCCAGGCAGTTTTAAAAGCTCATCCATTTCTTCTGCTTTATAGGTCGCCGGAATCACATGGAGCGGTTCTGCCATCTCCGCCAGACCCATATTAAGACGGGCCGCCACTGCACAGAAAGAAGTGATCCCGCTCACGATTTCAGCCTGATAACCGCGTTCCAGGATACGTTTATGTACATACAGATAAGTGGAATATATAGTAGGATCTCCCAGTGTCAGAAACACCACATTTTTTCCCTGTTTCAGATAAGATTCCACTGCATCTGCAGCCTTATTATGATTGTCTTCCAGTACTGCCCTGTCTTTTGTCATCGGCATGGCCACCGGAATCAGTTCTTTTTCATCCAGTTTTGGATATGCTCCTTTTACGATCTGATAAGCGACACTGGCTTTTATATCGTTGCCTGGTACTGCGATCACAGGATTCTCGCGGATCAGACGAAGGGCTTTCAGTGTCAGCAGTTCCGGATCTCCCGGTCCCACTCCAAGTCCATATAATATTCCACTCATAGTTTTTTCTCCTCGTTTTTCTGTTGATTTGGTTTCTGTTCTTTATCTGCACATTGATTGTGTGCCTTTTTTTCTGCCTGCTTCATGATTTTTCGGGCGAGTTCCGGAACTTTCGAGGTTTCTGCCAGCTTTCCATATACATTGGAAAATAAGATAGTTCCCACTTCCAGCTGTTCGCCTGCCCTTTTATTCAGATAGAATTCTACTCGGTCACTGATTTCTTTCATCGTAGCTTCCAGATAACCTTTTCGTTTTAAAATCTCCACACTCTGCTCCGTGGTGATCGTATCAAGAATCTCTTTTGCTGTCTCCAGATCTGCGCCGGCGCGGATCGCATTCGCTGCCATCAGTTCGCTTCGACTGTCTGCCTGGCGGGAATGGGTATTCATGATTCCGCCGGCTACTTTCACAAATTTGCCGATATGGGAGATAAACAAGATACCCTTTACACCCAGCTCTCTTGCCATATCCAGGGTCTCCCCCACATAATTGCTGCATTTCATCGAATAGGTAAGATCCAGTCTTGTCTGTTCTTTTGAAAAAGCCTGACCGTAATTTCCCGGTGTAATCACCAGATAAGACCCGCCGCCTTCCACCAGCATCTTCATCTCCAGCCGCAGGCTGGCCACCAGTGCTGTCTCACTCATCGGGATCACGATGCCACTTGTTCCAAGAACAGAGATTCCGCCTTCGATACCCAGGCGTGGATTAAACGTCTTTTTTGCAAGCTCCACTCCTGCCGGAATCTCAATCTGCACATCCAGACCTCCGGTGTAGTGATATTCTTTACAGACCTGCTCTACATTTTCAAGGATCATCTGCCTTGGAACCTTGTTGATCGCCGCCTCGCCAACTGCCTGCCACAGACCCGGTCTGGTCACTCTTCCTACGCCGATCCCTCCGTCCAGAGTAATCTGTGGTGCATCCTTGCGGGAAACGTTTGCATATACATAGATTCCCGTCGTTACATCCGGATCATCACCGCCATCCTTCTGCACGGCACAGCGCACCCTTCCCTCATCCATGGAAATCTCCTCGATCAGCAGATGCAGTAAAATTCCTTTTGGTGTCTGTAAAGCCACCTCTTCCACTTTTTCTCCGGTCAGCAGCATCCGCGTTGCCGCCTGCGCCGCAGCTGCCGCACAGGAACCGGTTGTATAACCGTAACGAAGTTTTCTGTTTTTTTCATCTACCGCATAATATCCTTCCAGACCGGTGCGGTGTGTTTTTTTATCCATATTATTTTTTCCAATCACAGTTTACTTTTTCTTTGTCTTGTTGCCTGCATACATGAACCAAGAATGTGTCTTGGCACATTCTCGCGGAGCGTTTTTACTTTGCAGGAACGCAGTTTCCTGTAAGTAAAAAACCGTTGTCAAAAAGACAACGGTTTTCCTGCTCATTTCTATTCTGTAATCCTTCGGTTGCCGCAAATGTTTACAGTCCTCACCATACAGAGAGTACTCCGACTTTAACGGTAACGGACTTGTACAGGAATTTCACCTGTTTTCCTGCAACTGTATGTGATAAATTTTTCACGACAATATTATAAACTCTTTCCTGTATACTGTCAATGATGGATAGTATCAGGATTTTTTGATCCAGGTGCTGTAGAACGTCGTATTTTTATAGGTAAATGCATGTGTTTTTTCCGGATCCAGATTCGCATTCTCAAATGCTTTTGGTGTCATAAATCCCAGATATTCCAGCATAGTATGACCTTCCGGAACCTTCAGTTCTTCCAGTATACCTTTCACTTCATCGCTCAGCTCATCGGTCTTGTTATTATCGTAAGCATCACAGATTGCTCTGGCGTTCGCAACAGCTTTTTTTGCATTTTCCATCGCTGTACCGCCTTTGCCGCTCACGATGAGATTCAGACTTTTTGTCAGTGCTCCGTCTCTTGCCACTTCAAACTGTGTTGCCTGATAAATCATATTTTTCGCTTCTGATGGATATGGAGCCGAGCTGGTCTTATTGGTCCGCATACGGTTTAACATAACCATCGCGACACCTGTCATACCGGTAAGTCCCTGGTTTGCCGACTCTGCATAGACAGCTGCCGCAAGGAACTCGTCCTCTGTTACATCCACGCCCACCTGAGGATCGGAAAGATATGTTTTCTTTTCCACATTGTATTTTCTTCCATTCGCATCAGTCACCTGAAGATAACGGTTTTCCCGGTTCGTGCATAGTCCGTTGGCATCGAATGTATAGACATAACTTCCGAGGCTGTAATCTTTACCGGCTACCATTCTGCCGTATTTATCAATGTAATAACCACCGATCCCGGCTGTTCCCACCCAGTAATTATAGGCTTTCTCACCTACTTTTTCTGCACTGTTCTTTGCGGTCGGTTTCAGATAATACCAGGTGCTTCCCTGCTTCAGCCAGCCGGTTACCATATAACCGTCAGCACCGAAATAGTATTCTTTTCCGTCAATCGTTTTCCATGTGCTCTTTGCATAAGAACCATCTTCCTGCACATACAGCCAGCGGCCGTTATTCTGAACCCAGTAAGCCTGAGCCTTTGTTTTTGACTGATCCCATACACCATTGGCATCCACATAGCTGTTTCCGATCCAGGTGTCTGTCTCCATGGCTCCGCTTCCATTCATGTAATACCAGGTGCTTCCCAGCTGTAACCAGCCGGTTACCATAGCTCCATTACCCGGATTCAGATAGTACCAGTTGTTTCCAAGCTTCAGCCAGCCGGTTGCCATCCAGCCGGTTCCGTCAAAATAATACCAGCTTCCGTTGATCATTTCCCAGTTATTTCTGGTATAGCTTCCGTCTGCATGACGGTACCACCAGCGGCTTCCGCTCTGTACCCAACCGGCCTGTGCTTTTACTTTCCCAGGGATCCAGGCTCCGCTTCCGTCTACATAATTGTTTCCGATCCAGGTATCTGCCTGCATCGTTCCACTTTCATTCAGATAATACCAGGTACTTCCCAGCTGGATCCAGCCCGTTGCCATCGCTCCGCTTCCTGTCAGATAATACCAGCCGCTCGGGCATTTTAACCAGCCGGTTACCATCCAGCCGGCTCCGTCAAAGTAGTACCAGGCTCCGTTGATCACTTCCCATCCATTGGTGGTATAGCTTCCGTCTGCATGACGGTACCACCAGCGGTTTCCATCCCGGATCCACTGATTGACAGCCACTACAGCCCGTGGCTGCACCTGTGCCTGAGGTTCTGCCTCTGAAACCGCCTGTTCACCGGTCTGTGTCGTCTGCGGTTCTGCCTGTTCACCGGTCTGTGCTGTCTGCGGTTCTGCCTGTTCTCTGCTCTTATCTGCAGCTGTTCTGTTTTCTGCTGCTTCGGTTTCGTCTGTCCGTACCTCTGCCGTACCCTCTGCTGCATATTCCGCTGCCTGTTCTTTGCTTTCTGTTTCGTTCTCCTGTCCGGCCTCCTGGGATGCTTCCTGTGTCACTACCGGCTGCGGAACACTTGCCAGTGCCCCGGTCGGTGTGAGCATCGTAACTGTAAGGCATCCTGCCAGTAATCTGCTTACGTATTTTTTCTTCATATGTATTTCCTTCTATTGTATCCCTTCCATATCTGAAGCATTACACTTTTCTCGATATTCTTTGTCACAGCTTTTATTATAACTTTGTTACAAATCTTTGTCAATTTCTTTGCATTTTCCTCAGCATTTTTTCAGATAATTATACAGATCAATCCGCCCTTGCTGTCATTGACAATCTTTTGCATCGTATCCTGCAGCTTCACCTGACTTTCTTCACTGATCTGAGCAATCTTGGTACGGATGCCGTCTTCTACCAGCTGTTCGATGGATTTTCCGAAAATATTGGTCTCCCACATACCATCATCGGTATTTTTTTCATTTTCTTTGATGAATGTGATCAGATCGTGCGCCTGTTCCTCACTTCCTACAATCGGTGCAATCTCAGTCTCAATATTCGCTTTGATCATATGGATGGAAGGACTGACAGACTTGATCTTGACACCATATTTGTTTCCCTGACGGATCACAACCGGTTCTTCCAGTGTGATCTCATTCTTCTCGGGGATCACCACACCATAACCTGTTCCACGTACGGATTCTATGGCCTGCTGGACTTTTGTATATTCCTGTTTCATCTGCGCCAGCTCTTTCAGCGTATGGATCAGCTGATACTCGCTCTCTATCGTCACACCGGTCATCTCGCTCATCACCTGATAATAATAGGGGTCTTCGATCTGAATACGGACTTTTACCACGCCGTTGGAAAGGTTGATTTCTTCCAGTGTGACTGATTTGACATAGTTACTGTCCATCTCCAGATTTTCCTGCCGGATATCACGGATATATTCCATGGTTCCCATCTTCTCTTTCATCTGTTTCAACAGATCTTCTTTCAGATAATGGGTGACCGGAAGCAGTTCCACCCATTTTGGTATGTAATATTCGATCTGACGCACCGGGAATTCATAAAGAATCTTTTCCAGGATCCGGATCACATCTTCTTTTCGAAGCTGTTCACAGTTTACCCCGAGTACCGCTGCCTGATATTTTTCTTCCAGTTCTCTTACCAGCTTCTGCGCCTCTTCCCCGTACGGCTTTTTCGAATTCACAAGAATCAAAAATGGTTTCCCCTGTTTTTTGAGTTCCTGTACTGTCTTTTCTTCTCCATCCACAAAATTTTTACGCGGAATATCACCGAAGGAACCGTCGCAGGTTACTACGAGACCGATGGTAGAATGTTCCTGGATCACTTTTCTGGTTCCAATCTCTGCCGCCTGATGAAACGGAATCTCCTGTTCATACCAGGGGGTTTTTACCATTCGTTCTTTTTCCTGCTCCATATCCCCTGTAGCTTCAGGCACCATAAATCCCACGCAGTCGATCAGTCGGATCTTCACCGGAATCTCTTCTCCCAGATTTACATTCACCGCTTCCCTGGGAATAAATTTGGGTTCCACTGTTGTAATTGTTTTTCCTGAACCGGAAACCGGCAGCTGATCCCGCACCTCCGCAGCATCCTGTTCTTCCATTCCCGGAAGTGCCAGAAGTTCCATGAACCGCCGGATAAATGTGGATTTGCCCGTCCGGACCGGTCCTACCACCCCCAGAAGGAATTGGCCCTTCGTACGGGCTTGTATATCTTTGTAGACAGCAAATGGCTCCATATAGAAAAATCCTCCTCACCTATACTACTACTCAGTATATGTGAGAAGAATTTTCTCTAATACCAGATTTTTTATTTTTCACAGGGGGATGGATTCTCTTGTGCCATATTTCTCCGCAACTGTTCCAGATACTGTTTTTCTTTTTTACTCAGTACTGCATCTTCCAGAAGTTCCGGACGGTTCTGAAGGGTTCGCAGGATAGACTGCTCTCTCCTCCACTTTTCAATATTCGCATGATGACCGGAAAGCAGCACATCCGGTACTTTTTTCCCCATCCATTCTGCCGGACGGCTGTACTGCGGATATTCCAGAAGATTGTCATGGAAGGAATCAAATTCCGCGGATTCTTCATTGTTCAACACTCCCGGCACAAAACGGGAAATTGCATCCATCATTACCAGTGCCGGAAGTTCCCCGCCTGTCAGTACATAATCACCGATGGACACATAATCTGTTACCACCTCTTCCAGCACACGCTCATCGATACCTTCATAGTGCCCACACAAGAATACAAGATCCTGTTCTCTGGCAAAATCTTCCACCATCGACTGCTGAAATACTTTTCCCTGCGGTGTCAGATAGATCACACGTGGTTTGTATCCGATGGATTCGGTCACCTGTTTCCATGCTCCGTAGACAGGTTCTGCCTGCATCACCATGCCGGCTCCTCCGCCATATGGATAGTCGTCCACTTTCATATGTTTATTGGTTGAAAAATCCCGGATGTTCGTTGCAGTCAGCCGGATCAGTCCCTGCTCCATAGCCCGTCCCATAATACTGGTTCCCATACCCTGTTCGATCATCTCGGGAAACAATGTAAGTACATGATAATGCATACTCTTTCCTTCCTGTAATCATACAGCCGTTTGCACAGCTGCTTTTTATCAACATGGATACCTGTCTGAATCTGTCCCGTCAAAAAGCGGTCAGATCAGACCATCCAACAGATGAATTTTCATTTTTCCTGCTTCCACATCCACATCAAGGATGCAGTCTTTGATTGCCGGGATCAGAACCTCTCCATGTTCTTCTGTCCGGATACAATACACATCATTTGCTCCTGTCTGCATCACATCTGTCAGAACACCAAATGCTGTACCATCCTCAAGTTCTACCTGCATATCAATCAGATCTGCGATAAAATACTCATCTTTTTTTAATTTCACTGCATGTTCTCTGGTCACATACAGGCTCTTCCCTTTATACTTTTCAATGTCATTGATATTATCAATGTCTTTAAATTTCAGAATCACAAACTGTTTGAAAAATTTTACCCCTTCGATTTCCAAGTCTTTCTGTTCTCTTCCGGTATCCAGGATTACCTGTTTTAATTTTCTGAACCGATCTGGATCGTCTGTAGTAGGAAATACTTTTACTTCTCCCCGGATCCCGTGAGTGCTGGAGATTACTCCAACCTGCAGCAATTGTTCCATATCTCTACTCCTCTTTGTTTCCAACGATATTTGTTACACGCGGAAATGAATGAAAAAGGATATAGCCATTGGCTATATCCTCATATTTTCAGCTATTGCAGAATTTCAACTACAACCTTCTTATCACATTTAGAGGAAGCAGCTTTTACCACAGTTCGGATTGCCTTTGCGATGCGTCCCTGACGGCCAATCACCTTGCCCATATCGGAA
>OGWX01002012.1_pt1 | contig 12749 bp, 8 predicted proteins | sample 1576151 | NCBI WGS metagenome assembly OGWX01 (sample SAMEA3541591, study PRJEB24748) | human gut metagenome | biome: human gut; feature: human-associated habitat; material: faeces | place: China | collected 2012
AGCCGCCGGAGCGGTGCTTAAGCCGTCAGGCGGGAATTGTGCGGTGTTGCCTTAGCCTGTTTCTACAAACACGACTGAATTTTGCGTTAAAAAGCCTTGGAATCCACAAAGGATTCCTGCAGCTTTTTGCCTTAAATTCGCCTCATGTTTGCGAAACATCCGTCATTTTCTTTGTTTTCAGATACACCTCATTACTTTGATACCGAATATGGGCATCCCCCTCCCTCGGACAGAGGGAACTGTCCGGGGGAATGGGACGGCCACATTTGGGCTGCAAATGTACCGTTGCTTTTACCACAGCAAGCAACCGCCCCCTTAACCGGATCGGTACAGAGAGCGGTTGCTCACCATAAATTCAACAACAGGCTGCGCTGAAATTACTTCAGAGCGATCGTATTGATTTCAGACTGGTAAGTCCAGTACGGGGTCAGATCGTTGGGGATGGTAGCGGTGTCGATACGCTCGCTGGAGAAGATGGCGGATTCGCTGCGCTGGTAAACCGGCAGTTCAACGCCCCAATCCAGGATGATCTCCATAGCTTCCTTGTACATGGCCTTACGGGCATCCTGATCGGTGGTCTGGCGGGCAGTCTCGATCAGCTCGTCCAGGTCAGCATCATTGATCTGGTAGTAGTTGGTGGAACCCTTGCTGTCGTACAGCTGGTACATATCGGGGTCGTTGGTGGACTGCCATGCAGCAACCCAGCCTTCGGCAACGCCGGACTGATAAGAGCTGTACAGGTCAGAAGCGTTTGCCAGGTCGTTGACGGTCAGGGTGAAGCCGATGGTCTTGAGGGCAGCGGCTGCATTGGTCAGAACCTGGAAAGAGGGGTGGTCGCCGTTGCCGGAAGCGCCGATGTTGACGGTGTATTCCATCTTGGCGCCAGCCGGAGCTGCGGTGACCTGGCCGTTTTCAACGGTGTAGCCGGCTGCTTCGAAGTAGCCGAGGGCGGCCTGCAGAGCAGCAGCATACTTGGTGTCGCCGCTCATATCGCTGGTGTAGATCTCGTTGCCGTCAACGTCGGTAGAGTAAGCGATCTTGTAGCCGTCGTCGGTAACGGAGGGTGCTGCCCAGGAGGTGTTGGAGATGGGGTAGTTGATAACGCTTGCGGTATCGCCGTAGTAAGAGTTGATGCCCTCATCACGGTAAGCGGCAATCACGGTCATGATAGCCTTGCGCAGGTTCTTGGATTCCTCAGAAGCGGGATCATCGCCGACCTTAACGTTGTTGGCGCTCAGGGCAATGTAGCCATAGCCGCGGAAGTCCATCAGACGGGTGGTGATGACAGAGCCGTCGAGGTCAGAATTACCACCATTGATGGTAGCGATCTGGTTGGCAGCTTCCAGAGAGTAAGAAGGATCGGAGATGTCGATGGTGCCGGCCTGAACACCGGTGATCTTATCGGCTTCCTGGGTCTCCTTCATGTTGACGTGCTTGATCAGGGCTTCGCCTTCGTAGTAGTTCGGGTTAGCATCCAGGTAGATGACACCGTCGCTGTACTTATTGAAGGTGTAAGCGCCGGCGCCCATGGGGTTGCCGGTGACGGAACGAACCTTGCTCAGGTCGCCCTTCTTGAAGCCGTAGGAGTGGTTGTCGTAATCATACAGGCTGCGGTCGCCATAGTAATCCAGGGAGGCGATAGGCAGCTGCAGCTGGTAGATCATGGAGTTGGACAGCTCGGTGGTGGTGATGGTCATGCTGTAATCGCCGGTCTTGACAATGCCGGAAACGGTGTCAACGTCAGCGCCGGTGGCAACACCGGTGGTGGAGTAAGCATAAACATCAGCCGGGATCAGGTCAGACAGAGCAGAGCCTGCGGTCTCAGCTTCCATGGAAGCAAAGTTCCAGTCATATTTTTCTGCGATAGCCAGGAAGAAATCCTTTGCGGTAGCGTCAGCGGCCAGGCCGTCAAAGCCCCAAGCGGAAGCAGCAGCGGCAACGTTGCCTTCGTCAGCGTAACCGGCAGCAACGCAGTTATCAACGATCTCCTGTGCAAATGCAGTGCCGCCTTCGTTAACAGCATCCCAGAAAGCCTTCTGCTGCTCAGCGGTGAACAGGCTGTTATCAGTGTTGTCCTCGCCTGCCTCAGCAATCAGCTTGGACAGGGTGGTCATGCTGTTGCGGTAATCATCCAGGCCGGCAATGGGCATGGAGTACAGGGTGGCGGAACCGTCATAGGTCGGGTCCATGTAAACATACAGGTTGAAGATGACGTCATCAATGGTGATGGGGGTGCCGTCAGAGAAGACCAGGTCATCGCGCATGTTGATGGCATAGGTAACGGTGCCGTCAGCATTCTCGGTCACTTCGCAGTCAGCGGGGCCATAGTAGGTGTAATCGGTGCCGTTGTACTCGCGGGTCTCACCCTCGATGCCCTTCAGGATCATTTCGCCCTTACGGTCAGCGCCCAGCAGGGCAATGTTGGTCAGGTCGATAACGTGCTGGTCAGCGGAAGAAGCGGCGAAGAACGGGCTGAACTTGCCCTCAAAGCCGGTATCTGCCAGAACCAGGGTGCCATCGCTGCTGCCGGTATCGGTAGCAGCGGCTTCGCTGGTAGCCTCGCCGGAAGCAACAGACTCAGCGCTGCTGGAAGCGGAAGAACCGCAGCCAGCCAGCAGGCCCGCAGCCATTGCAACAGCCATGGCCAGTGCAAGCACTTGCTTGGTGTTTTTCATGTTTGTATAACCTCCCAAATCATTTTGGTAATGGCGGCAATTTTAACACTACCAAAAGGAGTGTTAAATAAGAAAGGCTTAAGCCTTTCCGCATTTGCGGTGTTCCCTCACCGCAAACAAATGTCACCAATAACTATGTTATAATATCGTAATTTTCAATTTCTGTCAACCAAAAAACGCCGTTTTGGCAACATCTAAATAAAAGTCAGCAGGATAACCATAACAGCACGCTGAATTTTGTAAAATTCTTCCGCGCTGCACTTTAGCGGGCTAAATTCTGCGTTATGGTGCAAGGCCTTTTACTTTTCGCGCCCGGAGTCGGATTCTTCGGTATAAACCGCCGCCCGGATGGTGTGCCCCGCGGCAAAAGCAGCCGCAGCAGCCGCAGCGGCCAGTGCTGCAAATAATACTGCATACCGGATAGCGTTTTGTCCGCCGTTCAAGAACACATCCATACACTTCCCTACTGCAGCCAGCGCGGCGAACCCCCCGGTCAACAGGCAGCGCAGCGGCAGTTTGGCTACCGTTTCTTCATACACATAGCTGCGCAGGCGTGCCCCGCCGCGGCTCATGCGGGCCAGCGCCCACACCGCGCTGATGCCAGCCACCAGCGCCCCGGCATACGGCAGCAGTACATAAAACTGCTGCATGGCCCCCGGCGCGGGCACCATGCCCGCCGCCGCCAGCGCCGCCAGTGCCCCGCCGCACAGCGTCCACAGCAGGCCCCGCAGTTTGGCATACGGCATGCTGCCGGTATAGCGGCGGTAGCTGCCCTGGTACAGGTAGCTGCCGTTGACATCCCTGCGGAAGTCATTCAGGTATTCCCGCCCACGGCGGTTTTTCTTTTGCTGCATTATTCGATCCCCGTCAGGTCATAGCTGTCCAGCCACTGCTTGGCCGTTTCGCACACGCCGCGCAGGCAGCTTTCCTCAAACGGGCTGTCCAGACCGGCGTTTTTCAGCAGCTCAGTAAACACGCGGCTGCCGCCCTGGCGGGTGTATGCCATGTAGTGCTCCCACGCGTTGGCGCGGTCCTTTTGCAGCATGGCCCAGAACTGCAGGCTGACGGTCTGTGCCAGGCAGTAGTCAATATAATAGAAGGGGCTTTCGTAAATATGCTTCTGGCGCTGCCAGCCCTCACCCTCGCTGTAGAACGGGATCTCGCCGTCCAGCTTCATCCACGGCATATAAATGCCCAGCAGTTCTTTCCAGGCGGCGTGGCGCTCGGCAGGGGTCAGATCCGGCTTTTCGTACACGATATGCTGGAAATGGTCCACCATGGTGCCATACGGGATAAAGGTCAGCGCACCGGCCAGGTGGCTGTACAGGAACTTGCGGGTATCCTTGCCAAAGAAGCCCTCCGCCCACGGCCAGGCAAAGAATTCCATCGACATGGAGTGGACTTCGCACCCTTCCATGCTGGGCCACACAGTGGAATACGGCACGCGGTCACGGTTGGTGTATGCGGCAAAGGCATGACCCGCTTCATGCGTGACCACCTCAACGTCATGCTGGGTGCCGTTGAAGTTGGCAAAAATGAACGGTACCTGATAATCCCACAGGCTGGTGCAGTAGCCGCCCGCCGCCTTGCCGGGGGTGGAAAGCACGTCCAGCAGCTCATTGTCCAGCATGGTGTTAAAGAAGATGCCGGTTTCGGGCGAAAGTTCCTCATAGAACTTTTTGCCCTGGGCCAGAATGGCATCGGCATCGCCGCAGGGGGCGGGGTTGCCGGAACGGAACATCAGGGCGTTATCGGCAAAGCTCATGGGGTACTGCTTGCCCAGGCGCTTGGCCTGCTCACGGTAGATGCTGTCCGCCAGCGGCACCAGATACTTGACCACGGCGGCACGGAACTTTTCTACATCCGCTTTGGTATAGCAGTTGCGGCCCATGCGGTAGTAGCCCAGGGTGGTGTAACCCTCGTACCCCAGCTTTTTGCCCATCTTATCCCGCAGGTGGGTCAGCTTGTCATAAATATCATCCAGCTGTTTCTGGTTGTCCTTATACCACTGGCCCTCGGCTTTCCAGGCGGCCAGGCGGCGGGCATCGTCCGGGTCATTCTTGAACGGGCTCAGCTGGGACAGAGTGTACACCCCGCCCTCAAACGGGATCTGTGCGCTGGCCAGCAGCTTGCCATACTGCTGGGTCAGCTCGTTTTCCTGCTGCAGTTCCTCCATGATATCAGGCGAGAATGCCTTGCGCTCAATTTCGGCGTTCACAAACATCAGGTCGCCGTATTCTTCGGCAAAGTCTTTGCGGTAGGGGCTTGCCAGCATGGCGGCGGTCCAGGAATCCTGCCACTGCTGGATCTGCGGCATGGCGCTGTTGGCAAATTCCATCTCTTCATCATAGAACTTATCCCGCGTATCAATGGTATGGCGCACGCTGGCCAGGGTGAACAGGGTATCCACATGCTTGTTCAGCACCTGCTCCTCCAAAAAAGCGGCGCGGGCAGCGGCATAGTCGGGGGCGTTCTGCAAACGCTCGGTCAGTGCGGCAAACTGTTCTTTCAGGGCGCTCATGTCCGGGCGCTCATAGGGCATTTCGGAAAATTTCATGGGTTCCTTCTCTCCTTATTCTACAGTTTTGTTCGTGACTTAGGGACATTATACCATGGCGCAAAAAATAAGACCAGCCCGAAAAAGGCTGGCCTTCCATGATTCTGTATGATTTTACATGCTATTCATAAATTATCGCACGCAGCGCCGGGGTGCTCTCCCCCTGCCCCTTTGCCGTCAGCGCAGGGGTTGGCCCGCCTGCCATTCCGTCCGCCGGGCCTGGTAAACCGCCAAGCGGCGGGCGGCAAGGGCATTTTTTGCAGGCAGCTGCCCGGCGCTGCGCCTGCTGTTCAGTACGGGCGGCAGCGCGCTGCTGCGCGGTATTTTCCAGCCGGATTCCCCAGATGGTCAACTGACCGGCCAGCCATAGCATGGCGACGGCAAGCCCCTGCTCACAAGCTATTGTCTTCATTGCGCACCTCCTGCCACCACTGGGCGAGCACCGGGGTTTCGACGCGGTTTGCATCGATCTGTGCGGTAATGCCGTCCAGCGTGCTGGCGCCAAAATCATCCGCGGCGGAAGTAAAATTGGATTTTTCACAGTATGGCACATGGGTGATCTTGTAATCCGGGGTGGCGTCATACTGCAAAGCCAGCGCTTTTGCCTGGCGCAGCAGGGCTTTGGTCTCGTTTTCGCTGTTTTTATCATTGGCCGCGGTGATGATGGCCTGCACGGTCAGCGCCATGGCCTGCATGCGGGTGCACAGGTTGGGGTGGCCCTGCCGGGTCAGCCCGCCGTAAACCTGCGCCTGCCATTCCACATAGCGGCGGGCGGATTCCACATCCCCCACGCCGAGGTAATATTCAATCGCCGGGCCCATGACCATCATCAGGTCCGAAACGGAGCGGAACACCGTGCGCCCCACATAGGTCATGGCTTCCTCCCGGCGGTCCATCTTGCATAGGATACCCGCGATCTGGCTGTCGTTGATGCCGCCCGCGTTGTGGTTTTTCAAAATTTCCAGCGCCTTTTCGCTCTGGCCCAGCTGGTCATAAATTTTGGCGCTCTCGCATTGGAGGACCTCCTCGCTGATGCAGGGATCGGTATTCTGTTCAAACAGCAGTATCTCCCGCTCCTGCAATTCCAGCGCACGGCGCAGCCAGGCGGCGTTGTTCTGTTCAAAGCCCGCCATATAATAGATATTTGCCGCAGCCCGCACAATGGCGAAATTATTATGGTAGCGCTGCAGGGCATTTTCGGCTTTGGCCGTGCCCGCCTGGTACTCTTTTTTCTGCTGTAAGGTGTGCAGCTCTTCCACCGTGCTCTGCACCGTGTGGCCGCCCAGCTGGTAGCCCAGCAGGGCATCCACTGATGTACCGAACAGGTCTGCCAGCCCCATCAGGGTAATAAGATCGGGGCTGGTGGTGCCGTTCTCCCATTTGGACACTGCCCCCACTGTTACGCCAATCGCCTCGGCAAGGTTTTCCTGCGTCAGGCTGTGGGCTTTGCGCTGGGTGCGGATATTTTGTGCAAGCATCAGTTTCATGGTTTATGCCCTCCCTTGTGTGCTTCCAGCATACCACGGCGCGGTGTGGTACGCCATACCACATTTCTCCATTCAGGAAAAATTTTATTTTACTTTCAGGAAAGTTTTATCCGCTTGCATCCCTATGGTATAATAAAGCTGCAATATTAAATGAAAGGGATGGCACTACCATGACCAATGAAGTTTTGAATACCATGAAAACCCGCCGCAGCTGCCGCTGCTACCTGGACAAGATGCCGGAGCCGGAAACACTGAACGCCGTGCTGGAAGCCGGCACCTGGGCCCCCACCGGCATGGGCCGCCAGAGCCCGGTGATTGTCTGCATACAGAACAAGGCCGACCGCGATACTTTGAGCAAGATGAACGCCGCCGTGATGGGCGGCAATGGCGACCCGTTCTATGGTGCGCCCTGCGTTGCCGTTGTGCTGGTGGATAAAACCATCCCCACCTGTGTGGAGGACGGCAGCCTGGTGATGGGCAACATGCTGAACGCCGCCGAGAGCGTGGGGCTTTCCGCCTGCTGGATCCACCGCGCAAAGGAAATGTTTGAAACCGCCGAGGGCCAGGCCCTGCTGAAAAAGTGGGGTGTGCCCAATGCCGAAAATCTGCGCGGCGTGGGCAACTGCATCCTGGGTTATGCTGCCGAGGGCGGCAAAAAGGCCCCTGCCCCGCGCAAAGAAAACTATGTGGTGCTTGTAAAGTGATGCAGAACGAGAAAAAGCTGGTTGTTTTGTTCCCCGGCTTTGGCTACGGGCCGGACAAACCGCTGCTGTATTATGCCGCCAAGGTTGCCCGCCGGCAGGGGTTAGACTGCATGGTGGTGCAGTACAGCCAGCTGTTCCCCCACGAGGAAACGCCGCAGGTCAGCGCCGCCAAAAGCTACCCCGGCGCCGCGCAGGACGCCATGACGCAGATCCCTGCCGGGTATGACCGGTACATCTGCATTGCCAAGAGCTTTGGCACGATGGTGGCCGCCGGTTGGGTAAAGGCCCACCCGGAATACCATGTGACCCTGCTGCAATTAACGCCCCTTGCGTGGGAGTATGCCCCGCTTTACGCCGGGATGCCCGCCTGGCACGCCACCGGCACTGCGGACCCGTTGGGCGGTGCCGCGCTGCGCCGTGCTTTGGAGGATGACCCCTCCATTACCACCTATTTTGTGGAGGGCGGCAACCATTCGCTGGACACGCCGGAGGATTACACCATTGGCCTTGAGGCGCTGAAAGACATTGTGAGAAAGTATGAAGAAGCGATGAGGTAAGTTAGGCGGGAGGAGTTTTCGTTTTTAATTAGGGCAATACCGCACAATTCCCGCCTTACGGCTTAAGCACCGCTCCGGCGGCTGCGGCACGGCATCTGCGTTGCCAAAATGCTCGATAAGACATCCAGTATTATCTGCGCTTTTGGCTTAGCATCTGCCGCACCTCGCTCGCCGTATCGACACTTAGAATTATGCGGTGTTGCCTTAGAAATGAGAAATTAGCAATTAGGAATTGGAGATAAGGCAGGGCCCGGTGCATGGTTTAAGATGCACCGGGCCTTGTGTTTGTTTTGGAAAGAATAATTAAAAAAGAATAATGGCTGCATTTTTCGTGATGTGCCGCGATTCTATTCGTAGGGGCGTATATTATGCGCCCGTCGCCTTGCGGGTGGGTGATAGGGTGAGATATCCGGCACGGCCCGTTATTAAAGTTTCTGCTTCCTTCTTTTCAAAGAAGGAACAAAAACCCCCATAAACTCATTCCACCTTCAAAATCGTCACGCTGACGGGGGCGAGTTCGATGGCATTGCGGCAGGCGGGGCCAAAAGGTTCGGCGGCGGCACGGGTACCATCGCACAGATAGCGCCAGCTCCCGGCAGGCAGGGCCGCCCACTGGCGGGTGCGCTCCGGGTTATAATAAACGGCCAGCCGTCCTGGCAGGCTTTCGCCCCGGCGCTCCGGCACAAAGCCGATCAGCCATCCCGGCAGGGACAGAATGCAGGGTTCTGCATCCCCCGCCATACCGGAAAGCTCCGGATACGCCTTGCGGATTTCCAACAGTCCGTGATAATACTGCACCAGCTCCTCCAGCTGGGCGGCGCGCGTCCAATCCAGACGGTTCAGCTCCAGCGGGCCGCGGTAGGTGTTGTGGTCGCCATGCTTGGTGCGGGCAAACTCTTCGCCCCCCTGCATGAACGGCAGACCCTGGCAGGTCAGGTAAATACCCGCCGCCATGCGGTTCTGGGCCAGCAGATCGGCATCCGGCGCGGCATAATCCCCGCGGCGGGCCACGCATTTCAGCTTATCCCACAGGGTATAGTTATCATGGGCCGAAACATACTGCACCACCTGGCCCGGCGCCTGGGGCATAAAATCCGCCTGGCCGCCGCGCCACGCCGGGATAGAATGCAGCACTTGATACCCACAGTGCATATCGCCGTTGATGTAGCCCGCGCTGCCCGCATTGAACACCCCGCCCTTGATGGCATCGCGGGTGTTATCGCAGAAAAATCCGATGCGGCTGTCCAGCAGGCCCGCCGCCTGTTTGTTGGCGGGGATCGCGCCGTGTTCCATGCGGGTGCTGCCGCCCTGCCACGGTTCACCGTACATGAGGATATCTTCGCCGCCGGCCAGGGCATCCAGTGCGGCGCGGATCGCGTTCATCGTGTCCACATCGTGCAGAGCCATCAGGTCAAAGCGGAACCCGTCAATATGGTACTCTTTGGCCCAGTACACACAGGAATCCACCAGATACTTGCGCACCATCGTGCGCTCGCTGGCAAGGTCACACCCGCAGCCGGAGCCGTTGGTCAGGCTTCCGTTTTCCCACCGACGGTTCCAGTAGCCGGGCACCGTGCGTTCCAGCCAGCTGTAGGAATAATAGGTATGATTATACACCACATCCATCACCACGCCCAGCCCGGCGCTGTGCAGGGCCTGGATCATAGCGCGGCATTCCCGCACGCGCACCTCGCCGTGGAACGCATCGGTGGCATAGCTGCCCTCCGGCAGGTTATAATTCAGCGGATCATACCCCCAGTTGTAGTCCTCGCCGCTCACTTCGTCCACCGTGGCAAAGTCAAAAATAGGCTGCAGCTGCACATGGGTCACACCCAGCCGCTTAAGGTAGTTCAGCCCGGTGGGGTGTACGCCGTCCCCGTTCAGGGTGGTGCCGTCCACCGTAAAGCCCATAAACTTGCCGCGGTAAGCCTGCGGCACGCCGCTGGCCGGGTCGGCGGTAAAATCCGCCACATGCACCTCCCACACGCTGCGGGCATGGGCGGGGATAGCCGGGCGTTCATCCTTCTGCCAGCCGTCCGGCACGGCGGCGGCCTGGTTCAGCACCATGCTGCGGGTGCCCCCTGCCCCGGCTGCGTGGGCGTATGGGTCCGCTGTAACGGTGGAGGTTCCATCCGGGAACTGCAGCTCATACTGGTAATACTGCCCGGCCAGGTCACCCGCCAGTTCTAGGTACCAGGTGCCGCCCTCACTGCGCTGCATGGCCAGGGTGCCAAGGTCGGCAGCTTCCGGCTCTGCGTCCGTGCCCGTAGCAAAGCGGTGCAGTGCCGCGCTGCACGCCGCGGGGGCCCACAGGCGGAATGCCGTAGCGCTGCTGCGCCACACTGCACCAAGGTCATTCCCGGCATAAACCGGCAGCTGAGATGCCTGTGTTTCGTTCATGGGGATTCCTCCTACTGATATACCACAAAAAAGGCACAGCCTTTGCGGCTATGCCCAAAATGCTTACGCTATAATTTTAACAGGTCTGGCCCGCCAGTGCAAGGCTGAAATCAGCCGCGGTTTTCCATCGGCAGGTAATCTCTGGTTGCCATAACACTTTTGTACGCGGGGCGAATGATTTTATCCACATTGACCAGCTCTTCCATGCGGTGGGCGCTCCAACCAACCACACGAGCCACAGCGAACATGGGGGTATACAGTTCCACAGGGATGCCCAGCATGTTGTAGACAAAGCCGGAATAGAAGTCCACGTTGGTGGAAACGCCTTTATAGATATGGCGCTTTTCGGCAATCACCTGCGGGGCCAGGCGCTCCACCGTATTATAAAAGTCAAAGTCCGCCTTGCGGCCCTTGGCCATGGCCAGCTGCTGCACAAAGCTTTTGAACACCACGGCACGCGGGTCCGACAGAGAGTAGACCGCATGGCCCATGCCGTACACAAGGCCCTTATGGTCAAAGGCCTCTTTATCTACAATTTTGCCGATGTAGGCGCGCATTTCGTCCTCATCGGTCACATCGGAAACATGGGCGCGGATATCGTCCATCATCTCCATGACCTTGATGTTCGCGCCGCCGTGCTTGGGGCCCTTCAGGCTGGAAAGCGCCGCCGCGATGACGGAGTAGGTGTCCGACCCGGACGAGGTGACGACGCGGGTCGTGAAGGTCGAGTTGTTGCCGCCGCCGTGCTCCATGTGCAGCAGCAGGGCAATGTCCAGCACGTGGGCCTCGAGGTCGGTGTACTTCTGGTCGGGGCGCAGCATCTTCAGCAGGTTTTCCGCCGTGGACAGGCTCGGGTCGGGGCGGTGGATGTACATGCTGCCGCCGCACTCATAGTAATTGTAGGCGTGGTAGCCGTAGACCGCCAGCATCGGGAAAACGCTGATGAGCTTGATGCACTGTTCCAGCTGGGTCTGCAGGTCGGTCTTGCCGATGTCGTCATCGTAGCTGGCCAGCGTCAGCACGCTGCGGGTCAGCGAGTTCATCAGGTCGTGACTGGGGGCCTTCATGATGACGTCGCGCACAAAGTTTGTCGGCAGGTCGCGGCATTTGGCAAGGCAGGCGGTGAAGCTCTCGAGCTGCTCTTTGTTCGGCAGGTCGCCGAGCAGCAGCAGGTAGGCCGCGCCCTCAAACGCATAGCGCTTGCCGCGCAGACCGCGGATCAAGTCATAGACGTTGTAGCCGCGGTACCAGAGCTTGCCCTCGCAGGGAACCTTCTGGCCGTCGCGCTCCTCAAAGGCGTCGATGCGGGAAATGTTCGTGATGCCCGCCAGCACGCCCTTGCCGTTTTTGTCGCGCAGACCGCGCTTGATGTCGTATTGGGCAAACAGCGTGGGATCAATGCGGTTGTTGGTGACACATTCCTCGGTAAAAATGCGGGCTTCCTTTTCAATGGCTGCGTAGTCGCTCATGGTGACGGCCTCCCTTTCCCTTTCTTGTCCGTGTGTGGTAAACACTTTGTAGCAGCGGCGGGCTATTCTACAAATCGTATAACGTATAAATCTATTATACATGGAAATTGGACAGTCTGTCAAACAAAGTTTTTGTAAACAAAATGACAAGAAGAAAATGACAAGGTTGTAGGGGCCGGGCATGCCCGGCCCGGAGGTGTAAGGCGGACGTGTGCTTTCCGGGAGGGATAAATCCCTCCCCTACAAACGCCGTTGCCGGGAGTTTGTAGGGCGGCCAGCCCTCTGGCCGCCGCGGACGCTTGCGGCAGCAGGAAAGCTTACGGGTTGCCACACTGTAGGGGGGCGGCGTCCTCGACGCCCCGCGGAGGGGTCAAGACCCCTCCCTACAAGGGCACAATAAAAAGGGGCGACAAACAAAAAGGGAGAGGCTCTCCCTCTCCCATGAAACGTGATTATACTTTTACTCCGCCACCAGCACCGTCACGCTCGTCGGGGCCAGCTCCAACGCATCCCGGAAGCAGGGGCCGAAGGGTGTCACACCGGCGTGGACGCCGTCGCTTACTTTGCGCCAGGTACCGGCTGGCAGGCTGGCCCACTGGCGGGTGCGCTCGGGGTTGTAGTAGACGGCCAGCTGACCCGCCGTGGCCGTGCCGTCGTTCTCCGGCACAAAGCCGATGAGCCAGCCCGGCAGCGCCAGAATAAACGGTTCCGGCTCCCCTGCCGCGCCGCTCAGCCGCGGATAGGCGCGGCGGATGGCCAGCATGCCGCGGTAAAACGCCGTCAGCGCGGCAAACTCCGGGCGGTGGGCGCGGGTCCAGTCCAGCCGGTTCGTGGCCAGCGGCCCCTTGTAGCTGTTGTGGTCGCCGTGCTTGGTGCGGCCCCACTCCTCGCCCGCCTGCA
>OGWX01002056.1_pt1 | contig 12619 bp, 6 predicted proteins | sample 1576151 | NCBI WGS metagenome assembly OGWX01 (sample SAMEA3541591, study PRJEB24748) | human gut metagenome | biome: human gut; feature: human-associated habitat; material: faeces | place: China | collected 2012
GGACCCGACATGGCCAGCGCCACGGATGCGGAACTGATGCAGTACAACAATGAACTGAATAATATCCTTAAAACGCTGCCGACCGGATTTGTCATCTACTTCGACGCCCAGCGCCACTATGCACAGGATTATGAATCCTCAGACATGCCGGTCCCCCTGGCACAGGAATTCGACGACGAACGGCGCGACTATTATAAGAGCCAGCTCCATTTCGACTCGGATTACTATTTCATCCTCTATCAGGAGCCGGCAGAATTCCTCAAGAACCGGTTCCTTGAATTTTTCACGACCCCCGACAAGGCGTCTGCGAAATATACGAAGAATTACAAGCTCTACGTTGATTATGAAGAAAAATTCAAGGACCGGGTCACGAGGATACGCAATGCCCTGACCCTCGCTTTCCAGGGCAAGTTCAGGCAGCTCAACCAGGAAGAAACATTGACGTACCTTCATTCTTTAGTATCAGACCGGCGCTTTACCGTCCGCTATAACCCGTCCCGTTTCGTCTGTGACTACGTCGCGGATGCGGGTATCCTCGGCGGCCGGGAACCGAAAATCGGGAATAAGTACATGAGGATCATTACCGTACTGAATTTTCCGCCTGTATCGGCACCGGGCCTGTTCGATGCTTTTAACAATTTGAACGTCGAATACCGCTGGAACAGCCGCTTTATCTGCCTCAGCAAGCTCGACGCACGAAAGGAGATTGCCCAGCGCTGCAAGCTCTTCGGCCAGCAGATCAAAGGCTTCTGGACTTACATCCGGGAAGCCATCACGAAAGAACAGTCTGCCGATGCCCTCGATGAAACGGCAGCGGCCAATCGGGACGATGCCCAGGCAGCCCTTAACGAACTCGGTTCGGATTTCGTCTCTTACGGATATTACAACATGAACATCATCATCCTGGATGAAGACAAGAACCGCTGTACGGAAAAGGCCAACTTGTTCCTGGAAACCTTGAACGGCATGGGCTTCACGGGATTCCTGGAAACGGACAACAGCATGGAAGCCTGGCGCGGCACACTGCCGGGCTGCTATAAATGCAACATCCGCCGGCCGTCCGTCAGCTCCATAAATTTTTGTCATTTGGCCCCGGCTACTGCGATGTGGTCTGGAGACAAAAATAACGAACATCTCAAGGGGCCTGTACTGCTCTACACAGACTCGACAGGGTATACTCCCTTCCGTCTGTCCCTCCATGATGGAGATATAGGGCATACGCTAATCGTCGGACCGTCCGGGTCCGGTAAATCCGTTCTCCTGAATACGCTGGAAGCCAACTTCCTCAAATACCCAGGTGCCAACGTCTTCATCTTCGATAAAGCAGCCAGCTCACGAGCCCTCACCTACGGGGTCGGCGGCCACTTCTACAATCTGGCAGCCGAAGGCAGCAGCGACCTCTCGTTCCAGCCGTTGGCGAATATCGACGACGAAGGCGAAATCAAATGGGCCAAAGAATGGATCATGGCCTACCTCATCCAGCGTAACGTCAAGGTCACACCAAAGGAAGAAATCCTCGTCTGGAACGCCTTGCAGAGCCTGCGGGTCCTGCCGCAGGAACAGCGGACCATAACCGTCTTCAACGAAATGGTACAGTCCCAGGAAATCCGCCAGGCTATGCAGACCCTGACCATGAAGGGGAGCTTTGGCAAGCTCTTCGATAACAATGTCGATTTTGCCGGGAAAGGCAACTGGCGTGTCTTTGAAATGGAAACCCTCATGGGTATCCCGTCCATCGTTCCGCCTACCCTGGATTATCTTTTCCATCAAATCGAAACGGCTATCCGCAATGCCACAGGGCCAAGCCTCATCGTCCTCGACGAATGCTGGCTGTTCCTGGATAACGAAGTCTTCCAGAATAAGCTGAAAGAATACTTCAAGGATATGCGTAAGAAAAACACGTCCATCTGGATTGCGACGCAGCAGCTGTCGGATATCGCCAGCAAGCCGAATCTGCTGGATACCGTCAATGACCAGTGCAAGAACAAGATTTTCCTGCCGAACGTCAATGCTGAAAGCGAAGCCAATGCCAAGCTCTACCAGCTCTTTGGCTGCAACGAGCGCCAGATCCAGATTATCAGCACCATGACGCCGAAGCGGGACTATTACTATAGCAGCGATAAAGGGAACCGCCTCTTCCAGCTGGCCCTGCAGCCGGCGGAAATCCCCTTCGTCACGGCTACGGCAAAGACCGACCAGCTGGCCATGAACCGTATCCTGGCTAATGGCAGTAAAGAAAGCTTCGTCGAACAATGGTTCAAATATAAGGATGCGGAGAAAGAATGGGAGAAATATAAACAATATGAATCGGCTGCGGCTGGTTCTTAATCATAGATGTCATTTATTTTTTAAGGAGGAATGAAAATGAATAGGATTTATAAGGTCATATTTAATAAGGCCAAAGGACTTTATGAAGTAGTTAGTGAGCTGGCACATAACCATGGTAAAACAAAATCGATTGCGACTGACAAAAGAAAATTAAAATTGTTCTTAACCCATTTGTCTTTAATTGCATCTGTTTTAATGGTACCGATTTCAGCAGCTGCATATGACGGTATTTATGGTAGTATTACTGATTTTATATCTGCTCATCCTGAAGCAAATACTGATAGCTTTGGTATTTCCCATTTTGGCAGTAAAAACACTACGTTTGGATACGTATCAAAAGATTATAACGGGCTCACTGCTGGTCATAAGTATCTTTTCTTAACATATGATACCGGCACTGGTGGTGCAGAAGGCAGCGCCGGTAAAATATACCACTATGCTATTGATATAACTAATAATAATAGCGATTTAAGTGACGAGCAAAAACAAACCGTCAAGGACCTTATTAAGAATATCGATGGCGATCAGACGGTCAAAGGAAATCAAACGACGACTGGCAACTCCGAAACAAAAGGCAATTCGACGACCGACGGCTCCTCTACGGTCAAAGGCGACCAGACGGTCGGCGGCACGACGAATACGACGAACCTCAACGTATCCGGCGATACGAATCTGCACAATACGACGATTACCGGCGATTCCCACGTTACGAATAACCAGACTGTTGACGGTTCCAGCACGGTCAAGGGCGATTCTAATGTCGGCGGTAATGAAAACGTAAGCGGCACGACAACGACCAAAGAACTGCACGTTACGGATTCCTCTACGATTGACAAGAACCTGACCGTCAAGGGTGATTCCGAAACGAAAGGTAATTCCACAACCGATGGCTCTTCCACGGTCAAAGGCGACCAGTCCGTAGCTGGGACAACAACTACCAAGGAATTACACGTCACGGATTCCGCTACGGTCGATAAGAACCTGACGGTATCGGGCAACACGGAAACTAAGGGGAACAACACCGTCGACGGGAACCAGACCGTAAGCGGCGATTCCTCAACGACGGGCAATCAGACCGTCGGCGGCAACGAAACGGTCAAAGGCGATCAGAATGTTTCCGGCAATACCACGATTGGCAAAGACCTTACGGTCGATGGCAGTGAAACGGTCAAAGGTGATTCCAACACGACGGGCAACAGTAACGTCGGTGGTAACTCCACGGTAACGGGCAATTTCGAAACCAAAGGCAATGAAACCGTCGACGGCAGCAGCCACATCAAACAGGACCAGACCGTAGACGGCAACCAGGAAACGGGTGGCAACAGCCACGTCAAGGGCAACCAGATGGTCGACGGTACTTCTACCATCGGCGGCAACGAAACGGTCAAAGGCAATCAAACGACCGAAGGCAACAGCTACACGAAAGGTACGGTCACAGTCGACGGTACGTCCCGTTTCCACGATAACGTCACGGTCGATGGCAAGATCCGCGCTACCGACAATATCACCAGTAACTCCAACATCATTGCCGACGGCAACGTCGTCGCTAACACCGACCTCATCGCCCATGGCGACATCAAAGCCGATGGCAACCAGACCATCGACGGTAACAGCCATATCGGCGGCAACCTTGATGTCAAAGGTGATGCCACAGTCGCTGGCGACTCGGAAACCAAGGGTAACAACACCGTCGACGGCAATCAGACCGTCAAGGGCGATGCCACGGTCAACGGGAGTACACAGATTGATAAGGACCTCTCTGTTAAAGGCAATGAATCGGTAGACGGTTCCTCCACTATCGGCGGGGATTCCCACGTCCAGGGCAGCCAGACCGTCGATAAAGACCAGACGGTCGGCGGAAATACACAGGTCAAGGGCAACCAGACGGTCGATGGTTCCTCTACCATCGGCGGCGATGCCGAAGTCAAGGGCAATACACAGCTGGACAAAGACCTCTCCGTCAAAGGCAATGAATCCGTTGCCGGTTCTTCGACGATTGGCGGGGATTCCCACGTCCAGGGCAGTCAGACCGTGGATAAAGACCAGACGGTCGGCGGAAACGCCACGGTCAAAGGCGATTCTACCGTTAACGGGAACCAGACAGTCGACAAAAATTCTCATGTCAAAGGCAATCAGACCGTAGACGGCACATCCACCCTCACTGGCGACGTCACAACGGGCTCGAATGTCACGGTCGGCAAAGACCTTACGACGAACGGTAATTCCGAAACCAAAGGCAACAGCACGGTTGACGGGAACGCTACTGTCAAGGGTGATGTCACCATCAATGGCAGTACACAGATTGATAAGGATCTCTCCGTGAAAGGCAATGAATCGGTAGACGGTTCCTCCACTATCGGCGGTGACTCTCACGTCAAAGGTTCTCAGATTGTCGATAAAGACCAGACGGTCGGCGGCAACGAAACGGTCAAAGGCGATGCTACCGTCAACGGGAACCAGACGGTCGACAAAGATTCCCATGTTAAAGGAAATCAGACCGTAGACGGCACATCCGACCTCAAGGGTGACGTCACCATGGAAGGCAACGCTTCCGTTGCGAAAGACTTCTCCGTCAACGGCAACACCAGCCTGAAAGATACGAAAGTTGATGGCACCCTCGAAACCACGGGTAACGCCACCTTCGATGCTGATACGGAAACCAAGGGCAATGCTACAGTTGATGGCAACAGCACCGTCAAAGGTGATTCGGATGTCCAGGGTAACGGCCACGTCGGCAAAGACCTCACGGTTGACGGCACGTCCGACCTCAAGGGCGACGTCACTATGGAAGGCAATGCTTCCGTTGCGAAAGACTTCTCCGTCAGCGGTAACACCAGCCTGAAAGATACGAAAGTCGACGGAACCCTCGAAACGACCGGCAATGCTACCTTCGATGCCGATACAGAAGTCAAAGGCAACAGCACGGTAGATGGCAACTCCACGGTCAAAGGCGATTCCGACGTCCAGGGTAACGGCCACATCGGCAAAGACCTCACGGTTGATGGCACGTCTGACCTCAAGGGCGACGTCACCATGGAAGGTAATGCTTCCGTCGCCAAAGACTTCTCCGTCAGCGGCAACACCAGCCTGAAAGACACGAAGATTGATGGTACGCTCGAAACGACCGGCAACGCTACCTTCGATGCGGATACAGAAGTCAAAGGCAACTCCACGGTAGATGGCAACTCCATGGTCAAAGGTGATTCGGACGTCCAGGGTAACGGCCACATTGGCAAGAACCTCACCGTCGATGGTACCTCTACCCTCACGGGCGACGTCACAACTGGCGCGAACGTCACAGTCGGTAAGGACCTTACGGTCAACGGCCAGGCTAACCTGAAAGACACGAAGATCGACGGAACCCTCGAAACGACCGGCAACGCCACCTTCGATGCCGATACGGAAACCAAGGGAAATGCTACAGTCGATGGCAATAGCACCGTCAAAGGCGACTCCGACGTCCAGGGCAACGGCCATATCGGCAAGAACCTTACGGTCGATGGCACCTCTACCCTTACGGGCGATGTCACAACTGGCTCAAATGTCACGGTCGGCAAGGACCTCACTGTTGAAGGTACGTCGACGCTGAAAGGCGACGTCTTCGCCAAGAGCAATGTCACCATTGACAAAGACCTCACCGTCAAGGGGACAACGAACTTCCTGGGCGACATCAACATCGACAAGCACCTTACCATCGGCGGCAGCCAGACCGTCAAAGGCGATTCGACCATCCATGGCAGCCAGCAGATTGGCAAGGACCTCCACGTCGCTGGTACGACGCAGCTTGACGGCAACATCCTCATGAACAGCAACGCTATCGTCCAGCAGAACCTCGGCGTCGGTGGCAATGCCGACATCAAGGGTGACCTCTACGTACACGACCACAACTACATCGACAGCCAGGGCATCAACGCCAACGGCTATCAGATTCGCAACGTAGCTGACGGTGCGATTGCTCCGGGCAGCCATGATGCTGTCAATGGCGGCCAGCTCTACAGCACGAGACAGGCCCTGACCGGCGAAATCAATAAAGTCGGTGCCGGCGCAGCAGCCCTTGCCGGCCTCCATCCGGGCGAATTCGATCCGGACAACAAGCTGGACTTCGCCGCAGGCTACGGCCATTACAAGGATGCTAATGCAGCCGCTCTCGGCGTCTTCTACCATCCGAATGAAGACACGACAATCAACTTCTCCGGCACTATGGGCAACGGTGATCCGATGCTCTCGGCCGGCGTCACCTTCAAGCTCGGCCCGTCCGGTATGAAGACCATGTCCCGCACGGCACTGACCAAACAGATTAAGGAAGACCAGAAGGTCATCAAGGCCATGGCCGACGAAATGGCCGCCATAAAAGCTCAGATGAGCCGGGTCCTGAATCTCCTCGATATGAGCAAGAAAGCGCCGTTCGCAGACGTTCCAGCTGGACACTGGGCAAAGGATGCCGTCGATACGCTCCACGGCAACGGCGCCATCAAGGGCTATCCGGACGGCCAGTTCCACGGTGATAAGCCGATGACCCGCTACGAATATGCACAGATGCTCTACGAAGCTCTCCAGAAAGGCGCTCACGTCGACCAGGCAACGCTTGCCGAATACGCACCGGAACTTTCGCAGGTCAAAGCCAATCAGAAATAACATATGAGATGATGAACCTTACGGCTTCGGGAGGTGATGAACAGAAGCCGTAGGGTTTGTCACCCAATCTCGTCTCCTATAAGTTTACTTTCTAAATATATCGCACCGATATATTCTGATGCCCTGCAACTCCCTACTCCCTTGCAAGGCATTGGAATGTACCGTTGTGTACAGGTTAGCAGGAAAGGAGCGATATTTATGCAGAAGAAAGCACTCATCATCTTATGTGTCCTCGTCCTTACCAGCAGCGGCTATGCGGCCCCGCCCGCTCATGCAGCCATCCCGGTCATCGACGTAGACAATATCACACAGCAGCTCAAAACGTATCAGGAAACGGTCAAGGTCGTAACGAACACCAAAGAGCAGGTCGAACTGCAATGGAAGGAACTGAAGAAGCTGCCGTCACAGATTCTAAATGGATACAAGACCAGTCTGATCAACGGCTGGAATAAAATCCAGGATATCCTCACTAAGAATGGGACTGTCATCTATGGGACGACCGGCACGATTTCAGACAAAGGTGTCCCGGACCTTGCGACGGCCCATACAATCTATATCAACGATTATTTCAATAAAAACATTCCTCCCATCATCGGCAACGATTTGCCAGAAACCCTCGGTTCAGCCCGTACAGCCCGTCTCATCACACTGGCAACGCTGATGAGGAACAATGCGGATACATTGTCTGCTATCCAGAAGCTCATGGGAGAACTGGACAGCATCAATGAAGAAATCCAGCAGGCCGAAGAAGACAGTGCCAATGCGGAAGGGGCTATGCAGGCCCAGCAGGCAGCTAATCACATTGCGGCCCTGCAGCTGCGGGCGCAGAATATCAAAATCATCATCCAGGGCCTCCAGGGACAGCAGCAGGCACTGAAATCCCAGGCAGAAGCCCAGCAGAAAAAGAATGAACTGGATATGCAGGAAGCCCAGGGCAAGGCCGAAGTGGCTGCCATCGAAGAGATGCAGAACAACGATTCGTCCGGTTTCTCCCCTACTTACGATCCCTATAAGGGGCACCTGCATTTCGAGTGGTAAAGAGGTGGAATCATGGACTTCGGAAATACGCAAATCCTAAACGAAATACTGAAATTCTTCCAGGACGCCAGCATCACAGGGATGCTCAACCTCATTCCCCATGCCAAAGCCTTAGTTGGTGTCCTGGCCATCATCGACCTCTGTTCGACATGGGCCCTGTATGACGGCGAAATGAAGATGAGCCAGATGATCTCGAAGATTATGAAGCTCGGCGCCTTTCTGTTTATCATTATGTATTGGAACGACATCAACCACGCTATCATGGTATCCTTCCAATACGCCGGCCTCACAGCGGCGAATGTGCCGGTGAACGGCGATGTCATCGAGCCCAGCAAGCTGCTGGATAACGGCTTCAACGTCTGTAAGACACTGTTCGATGGCTTGTCTTCGGTCGGGCTTAATATCGGTAAAGCCCTGATGTACGTCATTACTATCGGCCTGGTCATGTTCTCGTTCTTCATCATGGCGTTACAGATTCTTATTACGAAAATAGAATTCAATATCTTTGCCAGTATCGCCGTCATCCTCATGCCGTTCGGGGCCATCCGGTATACGAATTTCCTCTGTCAGCGCTGTATTTCAGCGGTTTTTGCTTTCGGTGTGAAGCTCATGGTCATGTTCTTTCTCATCGGCCTCGTTCAAACGATTGTCGGCAAGGTCGACGCCATCCCGAAAGATGCTGTCACTTTTGCCGTCATGCTGAAATATGCCATCAGCTATCTTATCCTTGGCTATCTGGTCTGGAAAGTACCGAACCTGGCCGCTATGATGATGCAGGGCCAGCCAGCTTTGGATGCTCCCATGCAGTCCATCAAGAATTACGGTCAGCAGGCGGCGAATACAGCCCTGAACGTGGCGACACTGCCTGTTCGTGCCGGCCAGAAAGGCCTGCAAAGTTTCGGCAACTTCCAAAGTACGCTGAACACAGCCCGTATCCGTGCTAACGGCGGTACGCTGTATAACGGCAATCATGAACCGTTCCAGACGGCAGGTTCCGGACGGACCGTAAAGAATGAATTTGCCCGTGAAATATTCCGGCAGAAGTTCGGCAACTTCCTCAGCGGTAACGTCGAAAAAGGCGCTCAGAACGCACTGGAACACTCGAAGTCCTGGCGTAATGTCCGTTCCGGGGCATACTCCAAGGAAGGGTATACACCGAATATGCCCGATGCTTCTGAATCGCCCCGCTCTGCTTCTTCACAGGCTCCGTCAGGGAAATCCAATAAGAAGTGAGGCGGTGAGTGATGAAATTTGCAATCCGTATCCTCTGCCTTCTGACGCTGCTCCTGACGCTGTGCATCCCTGTCTTGGCAGCTCCGCCTATTGATGGCGGTCCTGTCACCAGTCCGTTCGGACCACGTTGGGGACGGGACCATAAAGGGGTCGATATCGGCGTTCCCGAAGGAACGCCGGTAGTAGCCCCTTTCGATGGCTATTGTGAAGGGGCCCCTGACGGTGGTTTTGGCTACTGGGTCACAGTTACCAATACCAGTACCGGCGAAGTCTGGCTTTTCGGTGATTTATCTGACGCCTCTGAAGGCTGTGCCCGTGGCAACGTCCACGAAGGAGATGTCGTCGGTTTTGTTGGTGGTGCTTTTGATTATTATGATTCAACTGGCACTCACAACTACTCCACTGGGGATCATCTTCATGCAGAATATCATCCCTATGGGTACGACCCTTATCATGGGCAGATCGACCCGGTCCCCTATTTAATCATGCTTGGCGTCAACCTGACTGGGAATACCAGCAGCTCTGGCTCTGGTGGCGGCCGTTTCGGTCATGATAACGTAGGCATCCCGTGGGGTATCAAGGAGATGTACGAAATCGGCAATGATTTGAGCAAGGACATCGAACAGTTCTCGAAATGGGCCAATAAAGCCTTTACACTGGTCCATAAATTCGCCGTTTCCCTGCTCGTCGCGCTGTGCATCATCGACCTGGCCCTGCCTATCCTGGTGGCGGGTATGCGCTTTTCCAAGGAAACGTTCATCCGCAAGGTCATGAAGTATGCCGCACTATTCGGTATTGTGGCCTGCTGGAATAAGTTCACCGATAACATCCTGCTCGGCATCGTCAAATCGGCTGCCAGTACATACAGCGGCAACTTCGACCTGATTTCAACGAACATGTCCCAGCCACAGCTTCTGCTGCAGCACGGTATCCGCATGATTGCGCCGGCCATGAACAAGACGGCATCATTTACGAGTTTCGAGTTCCTCCATAATCTCGGAACTATACTGACCCTGTATTTCTTCACTTTCCTGATTATAGCCGCCTTCCTTTTCCTGGCCTTCTACGTGACCGTCGTCTATATCGAGTTCTACGTTTCGGCAGCCTTGAGCATCGTCACAGTTCCCTTCAGTGCCTGGCATTTCTCGAAATTCATCACCGAAGGGACACTGGGACACCTTATTTCAGCGACGCTGAAACTGCTCATCGTATCCGTCATGATAGGACTATGCGTGACGTGTATCAAGGACTCGAAGCCAGGTGACATATTTACACAGTCGACGCCTGGCGTCAGCCAGCAAGGTTCCGGTCAGGCCATCACCGGCCCGGCTGAATATGTGAACATGGCAGCCGAAGCCGCACAGCGGCATGAAATCCCGGTCAATCTCTTCGAGGGCATGATCCAGCATGAAAGTAGCTGGGATCCCCATGCCATCAGTCCGTATGGGGCAGAAGGTCTGGGCCAGCTCATGCCGGAGACAGCCGCCAGCCTCGACTGTGCGGACCCCTTTGACCCGGAGTCAAATCTGGAGGCTTCTGCCAAATACCTCAAGCAGATGTATGACATATACGGCGACTGGGACTACGCCTTGGCAGCCTATAACGGCGGTCCTGGGAACGTTCAAGCCGGTGCGCCCCTGCCCGGCTGGGCCATCGAGTATATCAACGCCGTCAAGAGCCAGGTCGTCGGGTCCTATGCATCACACAGCTCCATCACATCGGAACAGCTCTCGAAATACATCCGTATGTGCCTTGCCCTCTTGGGCCTGGTCTTCCTGACATTCAAAGTGCCGAGGACGATCATGAGGCAGATGGGAGGCACCGTTGAAATTCATTGAATCCCTTAGAAATATTAGAAAGAAACAGCTGACATGGTGGCAGTGGGTCGTCGCAGCCATCCTTATGATGATAGCCCTGCTCCTGCTGCTCCACGTCCTCATCGGCCCGCTCATCTATACCAATGATACGGAATCGGCGCCGCGCGGCGTCTATGTCGTATCACCGGACCAGCATCTCACTTACGGGGATTACGTCATCGTCCATGCTCCGGTAGCTATCCCAGATATCAAGATTCCCTATGATTTCCGTCTCCTCAAACGTGTCGCCGCTTTTCCCGGCGACACGTATACCGTGACGGACGACGTCATGGCCACCAACGGCCAGGTATATCCGATTTATCATCGGCCATGGCTGCCTCAGCTGCCGCATGGTACGTTTTCCGTTCCTGAAGGGACGATGCTCTTCCTGAATCCACCGATTCATTCCTTGGACTCCCGGTACTTCGGGCCTATCGTTTCATCCCACGTCGAACGGAAGGTCTTCCTTCTCATTAATTACGACGCCATTGATGAATTCTTGTATCAGTTCTTATGATGGGAGGTGTTTTTCATGGTAAGCAAAAAAGCGGTCCGCGTCATGAGTACGGCTATGGTCCTGGCCATGTTTGCCGGGATGCCCATGGCTCAGGCCCGGCACCATCAGCTCATCCATCCTGGCGATCACGTCATCGACATGCAGCGACTGCAGGACAGCATCAAGGAAACAGCTCAAAAGCTGGCAGAATATCAGCAGGACCTGGAGAAATTGAAGAATAAGATTCTGCTCTACTCCGGCGTCAAGAACCTGAATCAGCGCATTTCAGCAGCCATCGACCGCTACAGCCAGAATTTCCATGGCCACAGCTTCGTCTTCGACCCGACGGCCATGCTTCATGACAGTATTCTCCGGACAGCTGCGACGCCAGAGCAGATAACCGATCCCATGGAAGCGAACGGCTTCCAGCGGGGCCTGCTCAATGAAGTCACCTATGCCAATGCCGACGCCCTGGTACAGGCTCAGACGACGGCTGCCCTGTCCGGGGAGCGGCTGGGCACAGCAGCATCGATCCTCGATGCCGATAACAATGGTATCGTCGGTACGACACAGAAATCCGCGGCCCTGGCCTCGCTGGCGACACTCAACGAAAATGATGAGACCCGCATGATTGCGGCTGAGACGATCCGTCAGATTGAAGCTGATGAACGGGAATATGCACAGGAACGCTTCGAGCATGATGAAGCACAGTTCGGCATGTTCTATGAGTATGACCCGTACCATCCGTCAGACAACGACCGGGAACAGGCGCCGAAATTAGAGAACTTCGGCTTCCTTTCGACGCAGGATACCGGCGATGAGTGATAAAAAAACTGCCGCACCCTATGAGGTACGGCAGTTGCTGTATGTGGTCAATTTTCAAAGTGCAGATGGCCCTTGAACGGGTCGTATGTCGGTTTGGCACCGGCAGAATGTTTCTGTATATCCGTGATGGCTTTGTATTCGTTCAAGCCGTCATGCCACTGCTGATCCTGTTCCGGTTTAAAGTTCAGATAATAAACGGAACCACTTC
>OGWX01002062.1_pt1 | contig 12595 bp, 9 predicted proteins | sample 1576151 | NCBI WGS metagenome assembly OGWX01 (sample SAMEA3541591, study PRJEB24748) | human gut metagenome | biome: human gut; feature: human-associated habitat; material: faeces | place: China | collected 2012
CACTCTTTCTTCTCGAACATCTTGTCAAAGAAGCCCATGGCTGCCTCCCATCAACTGGTAGCGTGTGTCACTTTTGATGATGGGGGAGTGCACGATCTTTCACGATACCCAGACGGCTCAAGGAGTCTCCACAACTGGGACACATGGCCCATTTTTCACCTACTCATTGGGGACGTACTTAAACGAGTGCCCACTCATTTAAGTACGTCCCCAATGAGTGCCACAGAATGAGAGTGGATAATCTCCCGTTTTTGGCCTGTGTGCAGGCTCAAAGTGGGAGATTATCCACTCTCGTCATTTGGGTGTCCAAAAATCCTCGCTCGCTTGGCGCCTGGGGGACACTCTTTGTCGAATGTGGGCGTTGCCCTTGCTGCGCCACGGTCACGGCGATTTGGGCGTAGCGGGTGCAGGGGCGCTCGGCGCGCGTCTGGACGGTGAGGGTGAGCACAAGGCGGTCGCCGGGTCGCGCGTCGGCGGGCACGATGAAAGCGGTGTCTACCGTGCATTCTTGCCACATCGACAGATCCTGGACGCCTGCATAGCTCGATGGGTCTACGGCCACATCCCAATGTGCATCGAAGCCCTTGCCGTCGGGGTCGACGATGGTCGCTGTAAGGTTGACGCGCTCGCCGGCTGTGGCGCTGCGGTCGGCAGTGACCTCGACAACATGCGCCGGATGCGAGCAGATGGCCGGATCATGGGCACACCATTGCGCGCGGGCGGCAAAGTCTTCCTGATAGGCACGCAGATAGGGATTGAGATTGTCGTCTGCGGGCGTGCCGATGGAGGCAAAACCGGCGGGCGCGTTCGCATCGGGATGCCCATCAAAAAACATGCGTCCCAGCAGCGTATCGAAGCCGCGGTCGTCGATACCGCGCAGGCCAAACGGCAGCAGCGGAATATAGGTCATGCTGTCGCCTTCGGCCATAAAATCGCCGCGCTCAAACTGCATCGCGGGCATGCCTTCCAGGCCCCAATCCAGACGGGCATGCTTGCCAAACTGAAAGCGCTCAGGCTCGTTTTCGTAGACCTTACCATCGCCATAGAGCATATAGCGTGCCATGAGGGGGCCGTTGCCCTGCGTGAGATTCTGCTCGGGCCAGGGAGCCTTAAACAGCGGCAGCGTATCGGGCTGAGCTGTTTTGGCGTCGAAATAGTTGCCATACATATAGGGCGTACGCCAAAAGATGAGCTCGGGAAAGAGCTCGCGCCCATGGTCGAGCCACGAGTTGTCCTGTCCCACGCCATCGGCAACGCCCATCACGCGCACCTTCTGATAGACCTGCTGCTGCACGGCGGGCCACTCGGGCGTGGCGCGATAGCGCTCGGCAATACTCATGAGGGCGCGAACGATCGTATTCATACCACCCCAGCTGAGCAACCATAACGTACGCGGATCATCATCCAGAATCGCCTGCGCAATTACGCGAGACCCCTCAGTTTCCTCAGTCACATCACCCTCAAAGGCAACATTTCCCACAAAGGTGCGCTCGATCATCTGGGCGGGCGTGGGAAACGGCGGCTCACCGGCAGCGGCCGCATTTGCCTGCAACTGCGGCCAAGCCTGGGCATATTCATTACTCCAGAGACTCTCAATCCAATGCTCGGGAAACGGCCGATACTCACGAAGCTCGCCGGCTAGCGGATCGGGCTCATGAGGCACAACAGCCCACTCATAAGAGCGCCGCCCTTTGGTCCGCCAATGCGAATTCACCTCGCCGAGCGTATGAACCCCATCCCCAAGAAAGTGATACTGCGAAGCCGTATACACCACAGCCTGAACATCAAGCAAGTTGAGATACAGAGCCAAATGAACAAGTGAGTTCATATCATCGACTTCCATATCAGTGGTAACAATCACCCGAGTCAACTTCTGGGACATAGGAACAGCTCCAATCAAAATCAATTCAGCCAGTTACGCGCAAGGCAAGACTAAACCCCGGTCCCCGCGATGGGAGGGCTTAGCGGTCGACCCTGGCCGACCACTCCCAGCAGCCCACCGGCTCGCCGTCGATGAGTACGTTGCCCCCGTCGAAGTCTTGATAACACAGGTCGTTGAATTGGTGGATCCACACGCCGTGGTTGAACGTCTTCTTGGCCGAGCCGTCGGCCTCGCGATACACGCCGGTCAGGTCCTCGACATGGCTAAAGTAGGTGAGGTGCACGTTGGCGCCGGCATCGCGCAGGCGCGCCGTGAGCGGCAGCACGGTCTGTTGCGGTGACACAAGCTCGTCGCCCTTGGAGTGCGTAAACCACAGCGGCGTCTTGGCGAGCGCGGCTACGTCCTCGTCCGTGGCGTTGTACCACGGGGCGCAGCAGGGAAGGCCCGCGGCGAAGAAATCGGGGTAGTCGGCGCACAGGCGCAGGGTCATAAAGCCGCCGTTGGAAAGACCGGCGACCACGATGCGGTCGGTGTCGATGCGGTCGGCATGCTCGGCGACAAACTCGTCGATAAGCGCCTTGAGCACGGAGGAGTAGATGCTCTGGTTGGAGCGACCGAGTTGCTCGACGCCGTTGTCCATCCAAAACGTGGGCGACTGCGGCACGAGCACCCAGGCAAAGCCGCCAAAGTAGCGCTGGATCTGCGCCTGGCTGATGGCCGTCACGCGGTTGCCGATATAGGCGCGCGTGGCGCCTTCGCCCTGCGTGGCGCCCTTGCCCTCGCCGGCGCCGTGCAGATACACCACGAGCGGTGCCTTTTGGGGCATGGCCGTGGCCTCGGGCGCAAAGGGGTTGAAGCATGCCGAGTCCTCGGCCTTAAAGCTGGGCTCAAAGAAGCCGTATTCGAGCGCGATACCGTCGACGGCGGTCTTTTGCGTGGCGTTGCTCCAGCCTTTGAGCGCGGGGCAGATATCGCCACGGCAGGTGTCGAAGACCAGGCCGCAGGTGGGATCGTCGCCGTCATTGCCGGGAAGAGCCGCGAGCTGCGTGATGTGCAGCTGGTCATCGAGCATGCGCGAGCCCATGACGCCGCCTTCGATCTTTTTGGTCAGGCGCTGCTCGGCGACCTCGAGTGCCACATGGGTGCCCACGGCGAGCTTACGTCCGTTCTCGTCGCACGGATATGCGGCGAGAATGTCGATGTAACCCACGGAGGGCGCGGCATGGTCGGCGCCGCGCTCCTTGCGCATCAGAACCTCGCCCGAGCGCTCGTGACGCTCTACATATATATGGAAGGTGTTCGTGTCGATGTCGTTGGCGCGCACGGTGCAGGGCAGGTCGAGTAAGACCTTGCTGATCCAGGGGCCAAAGTCGCCCAAGGTGGTGACGGTTGCGTAGGTACACAATTTGAGTTCCATGAGCTGCCTCCCTTGCGCCGCTAGTGGGAAACAAAAGCGGCAATACAATCTAAACATGTTTAGTGTAATCTAGAATTGAAGAATAACCAGATGAACTCGGTAAACGGCAAAATTGAACACGCCATGAACTACTAAACATATGTTTATTAGCTTCTAGCAGGGCTTCTGTTGATGAGTTAACAGGTCATAGAGGTGTTAATCAAAATAAAAGCCCACGTAAAGAGCCATATATCAATAGACAGTCAAAGAGACCATCTCCCACCATTGGAATACGTTCACCCCCGATTTCCTACCGTTCGCCGGACTCTGCACGGTAAAATTGCCACAAATGAGGCGCTCCGCGTAAACTAAAGCTCGTAAACGTTCAGTAAACACTTTGTTTACGACAGCGTATCCAAGGGTCCGGCAACCGTAAGGGGTTATAGTCGCCGGGCCAAAGGCGTGCCTAAGCCCAAGGGGGCTGGCACACGAAGATATGGGGAGGGGTCCCATGGCAGTAGATAACAAGCAGATTGCCACCGATGTCCTCGAGCTCGTGGGCGGTGCGGAGAATGTCACCGTCGCCACCAACTGCATGACGCGCCTGCGTCTGACGCTCAAGGATAACAACAAGGTTGACGTGGAGAAGATCAAGAAGGTCAAGGGTGTTCTGGGTTGCCAGTTCGCCGGCAGCCAGCTCCAGGTCATCATCGGCCAGAACGTGCCCAAGGTGCTCGCCGAGTTCGTCGCCATCTCCGGCGTCAAGCAGGGTGAGGCCGTCAACGAGAACCTCGATGCTCCCAAGGAGAAGTTCGAGCTCAAGAACCTGCCCAATATCATCCTCGACTATCTGTCGGGCTCCATGACCCAGCTCATCCCGCTGCTCATGGCCGGCGGTCTGTTCCGTACCATCGCGGCCGTCCTCGGCCCCACCATGCTCGGTGTGCTCTCGGCCGACGACCCGACCTATACGTTCCTCTACACCACGCTGTACGAGGCCACGTTCACCTTTATCCCCATCTACCTGGGTTATGCCGCGGCTAAGAAGCTCGGCGCCAGCCCCGTGCTCGGCATGCTGCTCGGTGGCGCCCTCATGGCTCCGTCCGTAGTGACGGCTGCCACGCAGGAGGGTGGCGGCATCATCTCCGTCTACGGCATCCAGATCGCTGCTGCCAACTATCAGCAGTCCGTCCTGCCGATCATCCTTTCGGTGCCTGTCCTCTACTTCGTCGAGAAGTTCTTTAAGAAGGTCATGCCCGACGTGCTCTCCACGGTCTTCACGCCGTTTTGCACCATGATCGTTACCATCCCCATCGCCTTCATCGTCCTCGCCCCCATCGGCAACGAGATCGGTACGCTGATCGCTAACGCGCTCTTCGGCCTTGCTGATCTTGGCGGCATCGGTATTCTGATCGTCATGGCCGTCCTCGGCGCCTTCTGGCAGCTCTTCGTGGTCTGCGGCATGCACATGCCCGTCATCCTGCTCGCCCAGGTTCAGATCATCGCTGCCGGTTACGATCCCTTCGTCTTCGTTTCCACCAACTGCGCTATGGCCGCTGTCTGGGGCTGCGCCTTCGGTGCCTTCCTCAAGATGAAGAACCCCGACGAGAAGTCTCTCGCCATCGGTTACGTCATCTCCGCCATCGCCGGCGGCGTCACCGAGCCCGCGCTCTTCGGCATCCTCATGCGCTTCCGTCGCACCATGTTTGGCATGTTCATCGGCGGTGCTATCGGCGCTGTGTTCTCCGGCCTCATGGGTGTTACCTACTACCTCGCAGGCGGTGCCTCCAACTTCCTGGTCTTCACCAACTACCTGCAGGGTGGCCAGATGAACACCGTCTGGGCTATCGTTGGTATGGCAATCTCCTTTGTCATCGCCGCTGCCGTCGTCTTTGCCTGCGGCTTCTCCAAGGAGGAACTCGCCGAGATGGAGGCCTAAGGCCAAACCGTTCGGTCACATATGACCTCACCTACACGACAGGGCCCCGTCAGGCGTAAGCCCGGCGGGGCCCTTCTTGCAAGGTAGACTGATGGAGGCGGGCGAGATTCGCCCGCAAGGGTTTGCCAAGCGGCGGGGGCTTTCGCGCGGGGCTACCGCGAAAGCCCCCGGCGGTTCGCAAATCCTTTATCAAATGAAAGGACATGCAGATGAGTTTGGGAAAGCTGACCGTCAACGGTCGCCAGGACGGCTTTTTGTGCGAGGGCAAACCGTTCTTCTGGTTTGCCGATACGTGCTGGAGCGCTTTTACGAGCATCGCCGAGGACGACTGGGATTACTACCTGACCCGCCGTGCCGAGCAGGGCATGAACGCACTGCAGATCAACACGCTGCCGCAGTGGGATCGCTGCTGCCCCGACCTGGGCATTTGGCCCTATGCCAGCGAGGACGGCGTGCACTTTGATTGGTCCCGTCCCAACCAGGCATATTGGGACCGCGCCGCCGCCATGTGCCGCGCGGCCGTCGAGCACGGCATCCGCCCGGCGCTCGTGCTCATGTGGTGCAACTACGTGCCCGGTACCTGGGGTGCCAAGATCGCCGAGCGTTGCGGTGCCGAGGTTATGCCGCGTGAGGAGGTCCGCGCCCACGTTGCCCGCGTCGTCGAGAACCTGGGCGAGTTCGACCCCGTCTACGTGGTGACGGGCGATACCGACTTTGCCGGCGACGAGGCGATCGCCTATTACGAGGACGCCCTCGACGAGGTCGTCAAGCGCGCGCCCGAGGCACTGCGCACCATGCATATCAACCGCGGTAACCGCACCATTCCGGCGCAGTATCTGGACCGTCTGGACTTTTATATGTTCCAGCCCGGCCACAACTACGAGGGCCAGCCCGAGGCATGGCGTCTGCCGCAGGACTTTATCGCCAACTATCCCAAAAAGCCGATGGTCAACTCCGAGCCTTGCTACGAGCAGATGGGCGCGTCGCGCAACGTGTACTGGCGTTTTACCGCGCAGGATTGCCGCGCGAGCGTATGGTCGTCGATTCTTGCCGGCGCCAGTGCCGGCGTGACCTATGGCGCACACGGCGTGTGGAACTGGCAGACATCGCGCAGCCAGGGTTCGGTCCTGGGCGAGGGCTTTGACATGCCCTTCCGCTGGCAAGAGTGCCTGCAGTTTGCGGGTGTGTGGGACTTTGGCGCGATCGAGCACGTGCTTGCCGCCCTGGGCGCTACGGCTGCCGACGATGCACTTGCCGTGGTTCCGGCGCAGGAGCTCCTCGACGACGCGCGCGAGTCCATCCGTGTGGCGCGCGCTGGCGATCGCATCGTCGCGTACCTGCCGCGTACCACGGCGCTCAAGTTTAAGCTCGACGGCGCGCGTGGCTGGACGGCGACGGTCCTCGACATGGAGGACAAGCGCATCGCAAAGCTGCCCGTCCGTGACAACGGTGACGGCACCGTGCGCGTGGCTCAGCATCCCTTTGAGCACGACGCGCTGGTGATCCTGGCCCCCGGGCGCTAACGGCTCTTCTCCAACATTTACAACCCAGTCCCTTTCATTAGGCTGCGACGGAATGGTTCCTGCATGACGGCTTCAAGCTGCCAAGGGGGAGCCATTCCGTCGCACCCTTTGCTTACTCATTGGGTACTCATTGGGGACGTACTTAAATGAGTGGCAGTTGGGGGATACTCCTTGCCGAGTTGGAGCTTGCGCGCGCCCCTTCTGGGTCATGCGGCTCAAAATCGCGGCGTCATGCGGACGGCTGGGGTCGAATTTGCAACATTTCGAACTTGGCTTCGATATTGAGATTGGTTCTTTATTAAAATGGTGTTCCGGACAACAAAGCGGGTGGGGGTTACCATGAGGGACCTGGGAGACACAACCGCATATTTGCGCCGGGGCATGCGGGAGATTCTGTGCCTAGCGCTGTTCTTCTTCACGTTTTTGGCGTGCGAGTATTTCTTTGATGCGCGCATGGCCGAGTTCGTGCCATCGAGTGAGGTCGTCATCTACGAGAGCATCGTTGTCGGCGCGAGCGTGATTGGCTTTTTCGTGTGCCCATTTCTGTACTATCGCCGTCCCCAGACGATCGATGCGACGAGCGATATTACGGGCGTGCTGTTGGTATCGGCGTTGCTGCTGATGATTATGGCAGTGCGGTTTGAGGTAGTAATTGCCGGCGGCCTGGTGGCGTGCTGCGCCCTGGGCTATTGCGGATCGACCGCCCATGCCAATCTTGCGCGGCGTTTTGCGCAGACGCCCTGCCTGGCGCGCACCGTGGCGGTTTCCTATGCTGTGGGCATTTTGGTGCAGGTGCTCAACCATATGGTGATGCCTGCGGGCATTCCCCAGCAGTCTGTTCTCATTGCCTGTGCGATTGCGCTGGTGGGGCTGCTTCACGGTGTCCGCCGCGCTAAATTGCGTGATGAGCCTGCGCCCGAGTTCGAGGTCGAGATTGCCGAGCTATCGGTCGATGCGTCGGAGCGTGGCGCCAGGTGGCACGATGACCCCGAGGCAAAGGCGGCCTTTCAGGGTGCCGTGGTGCGTCTGACGGTGGCGACCGCTTGCCTCACCGGCGTGTTCGCGGCCCTCAATGCCGGCCTTACGACCTCGCATGCCGCTGGCGCTATCGATCTGGGCGACTGGCCGCGCTTGCTGCTGGTTGTGAGCGCCCTTGCCGCCGGCGTCCTGTATGACCTGCGTGGGCGTTCGTATATGAATATCATCATGACGTGCGCCGCCATGCTGTCCACGCTCTCGTTCTTTGTACTTATCACCGATGGCAACGGTGGCAACACGCTTGCCGCCACGATTATCTTTTACCTTGGCACGGGCTTTTTCGTGGTGTTCTTCACCGCGAAGTTCGCCGCGATTTCGATGTATGCCCGCTGGGCGTATCTGTGGCCGTGCATGGGCCGTGTTATCAACAACGTTTGCTCGATGCTCGTGACGGCTCCGGCAGTGGCGATTATCTCGAGTCAAAACGTGCTGGCGGCAGTGAGCGTCGTGCTCGTGCTGTTTGTCGGCATCGCGATTTCGCTGTTGGGACAGTTTGGACAAGACGGTGAGGGCGAGGCGACGCGCGGCAGGCTGGCGCTTGCCACCGACGATCTTGGCGTGAGCTGTGAGCCCGGCCAGGCCGACACGGTGCCCCTGGAGGCGCCGGAGCTTTCGTTTGACGATCGGCTCGATGGCTTCGTTGCCGCCTTTGGGCTCACCAAGCGCGAGCGCGATGTTCTGGAGGCACTGGTCGTTTCGGACGACAGCGTGCAGGACGTGGCGGCGGCACTCTTCCTTTCGCGTTCCACGCTCTATCGCCACATCGCTTCGATTAACAAAAAGACAGGTGCCTCCTCGCGCGTAGCCCTCATCAACTTCTTCTGGTCCTGGACACCCCAAGACTAGCTAACCACCACAAAGGGGACAGGCACCTTTGTGGTGGTTTTTTACCTGCAAAAATATGAATATGAGACATTTGTCACCTGCCGTTTTGGTGCTCAAAGGCATATGAATGTGATGCTGAGCAGAGCAGAACGGAGGGGGTGCACCTATGGCGTCTCGGGGTTGCGCGTCTAATAAAATTGCGGGCGCGCTTATCGCCGTGGTGGTCTTTGCCGCGGCGGTGACACTCATGCGAGTTTACGTTGCCGGCGACCATGGCGCTCAGGGAAAGACTGCCGCGCAAGTGTCGCTCAACGATTGCGCTGTCGTTCCGGTGGCGGTCAAGCTTATCGAGGACGGGGAGGCGCGGACGGCCTATGAGACCGACGATGCCGAACTGGTCGCATCGACTTTTGCCGCGCTCGATGGCTGCACCGTGGGGGATGCGGTGGATGAGCGGACGAGCGATGCCGGCCGAACGCTCGTCTTTGTCTATGCGGATGGCTCGGAGCAATCGGTAGAACTTGAGGGCAAAAACATCGTGCTCGATAAGACGGCGTATCGACTTAACGGTGCCGATGAGTTATGGCGGCAGCTTGCCGCAATCAAAAACAGCTAACGAAATTAGGGATGTACGGGATGAGTGACTTGAGATTCTGCCCGGCGTGCGGGGCGCAGCTGCCTCGGGTCGCCGGCGTGCCGGTGCGATTTTGCCCGGGGTGCGGCGTCAGACTTGAGGGCGTTGTGGGCTACTCGGGCGCCGTGGGGGCTACAGATGGGGCGACTGCCGATGACGATGCGGACGAAGGCGGCGACCCGAGTGTGGACGCGCCGGCCGATGCGCCGGTGGAGACTGCCGGCGTCGCGTCGTCTCGTGACGCAGCCACGACGGATGCGCCTCACATCGGTGACCTTGAGCTTCATGCCGCATGCGATACCTCTGGCGGCCAGGCACTCGCGCAGGTGGTGCTGCCGCGGGACTGGCATATCGAAGAAGCGCATCTTGAGCGCAGCGGCAGTTTCGACTGCCCGATTTCGGTTGGCGTGACGGCGGCGGGTCCGATGGGTGAGCGGATTATGTACCGCTCCGAGCTCTGCTACGTGGATGCGGGCGCCGTTGCCAAGCGTATCCCCACGCAAACCGAACGCAAGGTGTTTGTGCACGTGGAGGCAGCTTGCGACGAGCTGGCTCAGGCCTGTGCAGCACGGCTGGGCGCGCGGGCAGAGGTTGTTGCCGAGCAACCGTACCCATCGAGCGCGGCGGTCGATATCGAGCGCGAGCGTGCCCGCGTAAAGCGCGAGGCGGCAAACGACTTTGCAATCCAGGGCTTTTCGATGGAACCGAGTGATGTGGTCTATGAGTGCCGCATGCGTCGATATCGGCTCACGGGCGCTCCAGTGCCCACCGAGCTCGCGGTGGCGGCCAAAGTCGAGGGCTATATGTTTTCAATCGGCGGCGTCGCGGGTTCTATGGGTAAAGGTGTTGCCGCTGGGGCCGAGGCGCTGCTGGGCGCGGGCCTTTCGAGTGGGCTGATCGGCGGTGTTTTGGGCAAGCGCCTGCGCGAGCGCCAGGCGGCGGCAGCGGCGGGACAGGGCGTCGCGCAAGAACAGCCCACGGGTCGAGGCGGTTGCCCGGACGGAGCGTCGTTCGAGCTGGGTGCGGCCGACCTGCTGCAGTGGCGTATCAGGGACAGCTTCTGTTTGGTTGCGCCAGAAGGTCGCCTGGACGAGGCGGCCTCCACGGCGCTTGCATCAATGGCGTCGACTCTGCGGCTCAATCCGGCGATTGCACGCGAGGCGTCAGCTCAAAAGCAACAGATGGTGCTTGAGCAGCGCCAACGCACGCAGATGAACATTGCCCAGCAGCAACAGCAGTTTGCAGCCTGGCAACAGATGCATGCCTCGCAACAGGCGGCGTTCGACAGCTACCAGCAGGCGTGGTTCGATCGCAGCGACCGTCAGCACGCCGCGAATATGGCTGCCAGCGCCGCCAATTTTTCCAGCGCGGGCGTGGGGACGGGCGCCGCCTCGTATTCCGATGCCATTCGCGGGGTCAACCATTACGCCAGACCCGACGGCACCGATGTCGAGGTCTCGGTGATGGCCGACCAGGCCTGGGTCAACGGTTCGGGCGATGTGATCGGTACACGCGATGGTTTTGAACCCGGTTTTGGCTGGACGGAGCTGCCTCGTCAATAGCGTGAGGCGGGTTATGTGTGAATCGATGCCGGATGTGTTTCTCGGCATGGTGATAAAGAACGGGAAAGGAACAATGATGAGGGAGACGGTACTTTCGCGCACGGCATTTGTCGCGGCGGCGGGAACGGCGCTGCTGACGCTTGTGGGGTGCGGCGGACAGCGGACGCAGGATGCGACGGGTTTTAACGACGACCGCCCGGTAAAGGACAAGATGGATGCGGGTGCGACGTCGGGCGATTCCGGCGACGCGGACAGCGGCTCGGCGGATGCGTTCGATACGTGGTCGGATGATTGCTGGGATGCGCACCGCAACATCAGCATCGCGGCGCTCCTCGAGCTTAAGGGCTGGCAGTTGCAGGAGTTTGCCTCGCAGCAGGGCTATGCCTGGCAAGACGCGCTCGAGATGTACGAGGACGAGGCGGGACACGTGCTCAGCGTCTGCAATATCAGCAAGGACGGCGCGACCGAATGGCTCGGCGAGGACGAAATCGGAAAGCTCGACAAGGGCGGCACCGGAAGCACCGTGATGTTCACGCTGCACCTTTCGGGCTATTCGAGCTGCGAGGATGTTATCGCGGGCTTTTCCGTGCCGGTCGAGGACCGGGCGCAGATTACTTCGGGCTCATGGATCGCGTGCGTATACGGTTCCAACATGGCGCGGCACGTTGCCATGGCGAGTCCGATGGAAAACGGTGACTACCGCTTGGATCTCATTACCGAGGAGGCTATCAAGACCGGTAGGTTTACCCAGGGCGGCGGTGCTCCGACGATAGACGAATTTTGGCAGGAAAAGACTGGACGCGCGCTCGGCTAGGTGCGACGTGGCCAATACCATAGCGAGGAACGAACATGATGAATGAAGTGACGATGAACCGTGCGGCCTTTGTGGCAGGCGCGGGTGCGCTGGCTTGTGCGCTGGCTGGCTGCTCGGGCGGATTGGGCGGCGCGGGCGGTGCCAAGAAGGCGACCACGGCGGACGCCGCCTGTGTAGACGACAACGCCAACGTGACGGTCTATGCTGCGATCAACTTGGACGGCGCCGACCTGGTGCGCCTGCTCAAGCATCAAAACTATGAGTGGCAAGGCGAGAGCGTGGGCTACGGTGCCGCCGATGACGCGGGACTTTTCGCTTTTACCTTTTCTAAGATTTCGGATGACGTGGACGAACTTGCGAACAGCGCGATACCGCTTTCGGAGTCCGAGTACGAGGAACTTGAGCCGGGCGGCGGAGACGATAGCGTGGCGATTTTGCTCTCGGTGGGCGGCTATACGACGGGCAATCGTGCGCTCACCGGCGCAATCGGCGATGCGGCGATAGTGCAGGAGAAGTGCACAATCGACGATTCCGTGTATTGGCTGGTCAAGGCACTCGACGGCAGCCGTTACGTGATTTCGGCCTACGACACCGAAGATGATGGCGACAGCGCGCATGACATCTATATCTATAGTGAGTCTTTTATTCACACCGGTTATCTGAGCGGCGGCGACCAAATCGATATTGACGAACTCTGGAGCCGCCTGACCAATGCCTCGTAGCGCACCAAAACCACCATAAAGGGGACAGGCGCCTTTGTGGTGGTTTTGCCCTTGGGCTGTCTACTGTGGCGGCTCACCGTGCTAAAGCAGCTCACCGTGGCGGGCGATGTAGCGGCGCTTGGCCAGCTGGGTGAGCGCGATGTAGGCAGCGACAATGCCGATGAGCAGCGCGAAGAAGATTGGCGGCAGCGGCATGAGACCCAGCGCATCGGCGATGGGGCTTGCCGGCAGCCAGGTGACGAGCGCCAGGCCCAGCACGG
>OGWX01002065.1_pt1 | contig 12580 bp, 10 predicted proteins | sample 1576151 | NCBI WGS metagenome assembly OGWX01 (sample SAMEA3541591, study PRJEB24748) | human gut metagenome | biome: human gut; feature: human-associated habitat; material: faeces | place: China | collected 2012
AATGTACAAATTGTAACTGTTCTGTTCTGAATAGCTACTTGATTTTTATGGTTCTCTCGCTTTGTTTTGATGTCTCCATCATATTTGGCTTGAGATGCGCATCCATATATGCGTCCAGGCATCCGCCGAATTTTCGATAACTCTTTATCCTCGTTATCCCGCATTGCGGGCACATGGCGCTATAGAGAAAAGCTTTGCATAAAACGCATTATTATATTCAATTTTCAAGGTGCAAACGACTGATTAATTCAGCCGTTAAGCGAATAGTAACATATTGTGATTCTTTTTTCAAGATGTTTTTTTTACTAAAATGTAAAAAATCTCTTCAGCCGTTTATAACTGAAGAGATTTTTATTAACTGTTTGGAGCTTATTTCAATTTAATATACATTTCCTTGATGTCTTTTTGCGTTAATGTTATAGGATTTCTTGTCATCAGCATCGACATACTCTTTTTTGTAAGCTCGTCAATCTGCTCGTCTGTTTCACATCCGATTTCACTTAGTGTGCATCTCATACCCATTCTTTTTTTCATCGCCGTGATTTCGTCTGCCATTTCAAAAGCGTCATTAAATCCGCAGTCCTTTGCAAGCGCAGTAATTCTGCCGTCGCCGTCTGCATGCTCTGCATTGAATTTTAAGAAATAATCAAGAGTGAATGCGCAAGCCTCGCCGTGAGGTAAACCGTAAATGTTAGTAAGAGGGAAGGAGCATGCGTGAGATGCGGTAGTTCTCGGATGGCTGAATGCAACGCCGGCAACTATTGATGCTTCTGCCATTTTTTCTCGTGCCTTTAAATCAAGTGGATTGTTATATGCTTTTTCAAGCCACTCAAAAACAAGCCTTGCGCTGTAAATTGAGCAAGCCGAACAGATAGGCTGATGAATTGTTGCCCAATAGCTTTCAATTGCATGTGCCAAAACGTCAAGACCTGTTGATGCCGTAACCTGCGGCGGAACAGTAAGTGTAAGCTCAGGGTCGATAATTGCAATTTTAGGATACATAGCCGGGTCATTCATCGGGTTTTTAAGATTTTTTTCAACATCTGTCAAAACGGAAATATTTGTAACCTCGCTTGCAGTTCCCGACGTGGTTGTAACCGCAATCATAGGAATTGCCTCATCTTTATTAATCGCTTTACCCTCGCTGTGATATGAGCGAATTTTGCCGTCACCCTTTGCAATGGCACAAGCCGCTTTGCAGCAATCCATCGGTGAGCCTCCGCCGAGAGCTATCGCAAAATCGGCATTAATTTCACGCATAATTTTAACGCAAGAATCAACATTGTCAGTAGTGGGATTTGCCCGAACGTCGCTGAAAATCTTTTTGATTTTTCCACCGCTCATTTTTACAAATTCGTCGGCTACGCCGTTTTTTGTAAAACTCTTTCCGCAAACAAGCACGCCGTTTTTGCCACCGAGAATGTCAATATATTTTTCAATTTCTTTCCTTTTTCCGTTGCCGAAAACAAGTTTTACCGGAAGCATAAATTCCCATTCCATATCGTTATCACCTTTCAGTATATAATTCGTCACGCTCCCACGTTAATGGGTTTGTGTCAATGTATTGTGCCTTTGTGTTGTAATCCTCATCATCACGAATAATATGGTCGTAAAATCCTTTTTGCCAAACAGTCGTTCCTGTTTCTTTTGAAACTGCACCTTTAAATTGCTTTATTACCGTTGCAATCGTAGGGGCGACCATTGGTCGCCTGATGGTATCAATCGTCAAAATCAAATGTATATGATTCGGCATAATTGCGTAGCTGTCAACAAACACACACGGGTAAATATTTTCAATTTTCAAAATATCGTTTTCAATTATTTTACCGATTGCTGACGGGCGAACAATGTTCGCCCCTACGGTCTCATCATATACAATTTTTGAAAAAATTTCTTTTCGTCTGTCGGAACAAATCGTTAAAAAATATGATGCATTTGACGAACAATCAAAATCTTTTAATCTGTTTTTCTTTCGTGATTTTTTGCTTTCATTTTCCATAACCAAATTATACAACTTTTTTCTTTGAACTTCAACAAAAACCCCGAAAGGCGCATAAATAAAGGGTTGCAACCGCCGGTTGCGGTACGAAATGTAAAGCGCAGTATATAGAATTTCGCCTTTTTCGGTGATAAAATATAGCTGTAGTCGAGAGAAACTCGGCACAAAAAATATGACAATAACCAAATTATTATATAGGGAGAAAAAATATTATGGCAAAGCAAACATTAACAACTATTAAGGATGAACATTTCGGAATCGCAAGAAAAATTGTATCTAATATGACAACTGAAAGCTGGGAAACAATTCCTCACTGTGCGGCAACTTATGACGCAGAGGTTACTAAGTTTATGCAGGTGTTAAAAGAAATAAATTCAACAATTCCAAAGGAAGAAAAAATCACAGTCAACACTGTAATGATGAGAGTTATTGTTGAGGCAATTAAGGCTTGCCCCGAAATTAATTCTCATATTTATTTCAACCGTAAGCTTGTTCGTGGCGAAGTTAAAACATTTAAGGAAATTAATATTTCAATGCCAACCGTTCTTCATAACGGGGAAATGATGACGCTCAATATTCACAATATGGAAAAGAAAACTATGTCTGAAATGCGTGACACGATTAAGGAAACAATCCGCCGTGCAAATAACACGGATTTGAACGAGGTAATGTATGAGGTTTCACTCGACAACACATTGACAGGTCTTAAGCAGGGTAAAATTGCCCAAACCGTCTGCCGTCTTATCGGTTCAAAAACCGGCAAGCATAAGGTCAAAAATTTGAAGGGCGAGGCAAAGAAAAAGTATTATTCAATCCCTGAAACAGACAGGCTTACAAAGCATGATATCGAGCAAGGCACAATTACTGTTTCAAACCTCGGCTCAATTTGCCGTGATTGGAACGGTGCTTGCACACTTCTTGAAATTATCCCGCCGCAAACGTGCGCAATCGCAATCGGCTCAATTCAAAAAAAGCCGGTCGTTGACGAAAACGGAAATGTTGTTGCAGGTAACGTAATGCCTCTTACAATCGCATTTGACCACCGTGCCTTTGATCTCGGCGACGTAAAACCGTTTATGGAAAAACTAAATGAAATTTTCCTTAATCCCGAAGTTATTAAAGAATGGTTGTAATAAAAACCACATATAACCGAATGTAAAAAAATCGTAGCAAGTGGGTTACTTAACTCTTTTGAAATTCATCTATAAAAAAGCAATAAAAAAGTCGCCACAAGCGATATGAAGCTTGCGACGACGATGGCGCAGCGGGTGGGATTTGAACCCACGGGTGATTGCTCACACGATGGATTTCGAGTCCATGCCGTTATGACCTCTTCGGTACCGCTGCATATATAAACAGTAGATATATTCTATACTGTTTTTATTCTTTTGTCAATATTGCAAGTGATTTTATTTTGTGATAAAATAATTCTAATACATACTATGGAGATAAGTTATGGTCGCAATTATTGATTACGGTGCGGGAAATCTGTCGAGCGTGAAAAAAGCGCTTGATTATCTCGGCGCTGAAAGTGAAATCACGCAGGACAAGGAAAAAATATTATCGGCAAGTCACGTTATTTTGCCGGGTGTCGGCTCGTTTGGTGACGCTATGGAGTCGATGAGAGAAAGAGGTCTTGTTGATACCGTGAAGCAGGCGGCGAGAGAAAAGAATTTTCTCGGCATTTGTCTCGGCTTGCAGTTGCTTTTTGAAAGCAGCGAGGAAAGCCCCGGTGTTGAGGGCTTGGGAATTTTAAACGGTAAAATCAAAACCATTCCCAAAGATAACGGACTTAAAGTTCCGCATATCGGGTGGAACAGTGTTTCTCTCAAGCAAAAGGACGGAATTTTTAAAAATATTGATGACGAAAGCTATTTTTATTTTGTTCATTCGTTTTATCTTGACGGTGCTGACGAGGACGTTGTTGCAGGGGTTACGCAGTACGGCGTGCCAATTGAGTGTGCTGTTCAAAAGGGCAGGCTTTGTGCGGTGCAGTTTCACCCTGAAAAAAGCAGTAAATCAGGTCTTGCGCTTTTAAAGAATTTCTTAAATACGGAGGTAGAATAATATGTACGCTAAAAGAATTATTCCTTGCCTCGATGTGAAAAACGGACGAGTTGTAAAGGGTGTTTCGTTTGTTGATTTAAGAGATGCGGGTGACCCGGTTGAATGTGCGGCGGCTTATGACAGGCAGGGTGCGGACGAGCTTGTTTTGCTTGATATCACCGCCACTCACGAGGGCAGGAGCACAATGCTTGATATTGTTGAGCGTGTTGCGAAAACTGTATTTATACCGTTCACCGTCGGCGGCGGAATAAAAACGGTTGATGATTTCAAGGTGCTTTTAAGAGCAGGTGCGGATAAAATTTCCGTAAACTCTGCGGCAGTTCGCAATCCCGATTTGATTAATGAGGCTTCGTATAAATTCGGCGCTCAGTGCGTTGTTTGCGCTATTGATGCAAAAAGCGACGGCAAAGGCGGCTGGGAGGTTTACCTAAACGGCGGCAGAATCCCGACGGGAATTGACGCTGTCAAATGGGCTAAGGAGGCTGAACAGAGAGGTGCCGGTGAAATTCTTTTGACCTCTATGGATAAGGACGGTCAAAAAACGGGATATGATATCGAGCTTACACGCACAATCAGCGAAAATGCAGGTATTCCCGTTATCGCTTCGGGCGGGGCAGGCAAGGCGGAGCATTTCCTTGACGCATTCAGGGCGGGCAAAGCAGATGCGGTTTTGGCGGCAAGCCTTTTCCATTTTAACGAGCTACCTATTCCAGAGTTAAAAAAATATTTAAAGGAAAATGATATCAGCGTAAGAATATAAATTCAATATTATTATAAGCCGAGATTTAAACAAATAAATCTCGGCTTTTTTTATAAAAATTAGTAATTTGCGATTTTTTGTTAAAAATACTTTTGAGGTGTTTTTTATGCGAAAAATAGGGAAAACGGTAATTTTTGACAAACCGCCTAAAATTATCGGTCACGCAGGTGTGGCAGGCAAAAAAGAGGGCGAAGGTCCGCTTGCCAAGGATTTTGATATGATTTTTGAGGATACAACTATGGGTCAGCAGTCGTATGAGCTTGCGGAGTCGGCAATGCTTCACGATGCGATTATCAGAAGTCTTTCAAATGCGGGAGTTGCGCCAAGCTCGGTCGATTTTGTATTAAGCGGCGATTTGCTTAACCAATGTATGGGTTCGGCTTTTGCGCTTAAGGATTTGGAAATTCCGTCAATCGGTCTTTTCGGCGCTTGCTCAACCATGGCGCTTTCGCTTTCAACGGGCGCAATGCTTGTAAACAGCGGCGCTTCCTGCGTTGTTTGTGCAACGTCAAGCCATTTCTGCTCAAGCGAAAGGCAGTTTCGTTTTCCGCTTGAATACGGAGGTCAACGTCCGCCGACGGCGCAATGGACTGTTACGGGAGCCGGCAGCAGCGTTGTGTCAAACGAGGGCAGGGGTACTGAAATTAAGGCAGTTCAAATCGGAACTATTACCGACCTCGGCATAACGGATGCAAATAATATGGGTGCGGCAATGGCACCTGCGGCAGCAAGGACTATAAGCAGTTTTTTGAATGATACCGGAAGTTCGCCGGAGGATTATAATTTGATTTTGACAGGCGATTTGGGATACACGGGCAGTCAACTTCTCTATGAACTTCTTGAAAAGGAACACAATATTAAATTAAAAGGCTTTCATAAGGATTGCGGAACGCTCATTTTTGATTTAAAAAAGCAGGATGTAAATTCCGGAGGCTCCGGCTGCGGCTGCAGCGCAAGCGTGCTTTGCTCTCATATTTTAAAGCAAATGGACAAGGGGATTTTGAAAAAGGTGCTTTTTGTTGCTACGGGCGCACTTATGTCTCCTACTTCAAGCAAGCAAGGCAATTCAATCCCGGGTATAGCCCATGCGGTTTTACTTGAGAGGTGAAAAAATGAAGCATTTTAATAATCTTCGCCTTTTAACATCGTTTAGAGAAATTTCAACCGTTCTTGAAATTATTGCAAAAGCCATGCGAATATTTACGTTTGTTTTGGTGATTTTGCAGGGCATTGCCTTAATTGCCGAGGCTAAAGGCAGTAAAATCAAAAAATTATAACAAACAAAATTAAGCGTTGGTGATTAGTTATACCAACGCTTTTTCTATTTCATATACTTTATATTGTTATAAGACAATATGTGAAATACAAGACATACTGTAACAAAAATATTGCTTTTTCGACAAGCTTTTCATTGACAATGAATATTGCATAATATATGCGATGCAAAAAAATGAAAAAGTTTATTTTTCTCGTTTTCTTTTAATAAGTTTTTAAAGGTTCATGGGGAGTTAATTTGTATCAATGTGGGATAAAGCATAAAGTTTTGCTTTTTATATATCGGCAGAGCTTATGCGTATGTTTTAAGACTTTAGATGCTTGAAATAGTTGCGCTCAATTCGCAACCGATGTCCCGTGTCAAAAGTCTTTTTTTATTGATTTTCGATTATTGTGGGGAGAGAGGATCTGTTTGTGGAGAAAATAAAGAAATTATTTAATATAAAATGGACGCTTGTTTTATATGATGCAATTTTGTATTTAGCTTCATTTATTTTGATGTTTGTCCTTAATAAAAGCATAAAAAATATGCAGATAATTGATGTTTTTATTAATTCCTGCGTTGGCTTTTTAATTGTATTTTTGTGCAGATTTTTCGGTAGAATATATAACCAAATTTGGCGCTACGGCGGAATACAATGCTACATAAGATTGCTTTGTACCGATATGCTCGGTATGGTTTTGTATTTGGGCTTTGAGTGCGGCCTTTGCAATTTGCTTGGTTTCCAACGCTTTACCATTTCAAAAATCATCGCCATGATGTCGTTTAATACTCTTCTGGCTCTCGGAATGAGGATGTGTTATCGCTATTGCTTTAAATACGGTAATGAACTTAGCGCAAAGGGAAAACTTATGAGACTTCTTATCAGAATTTTTGCCTTCGGAATGAGTATAAGGAAGGATGGCGAGGCTCATAAAATTTATGTTGCAATTGTAGGTGCGGGAAATGTCGGTGTAAGCCTTGCGGAGGAGCTTCTTAACAATAAAAATACATCATATACTCCCGTATGCTTTTTTGATACAAATAAGGACAAAGCAGGCAGGGATATTTACGGGATACCTGTTTTTCAGGCGAAACTGAAAAATACCTTTGATATACTTAAAGATTACGGCGTGAAAGAGATTATTTTTGCGCTTCCTCCTTCAACGGAAAATACAGCAGAACTTTACGATTATTATAAAAAATCGAATTGTAAGATTAAAATATATGATTATCCGTCGTTTAAAACTGCCGGTAAAAAGCGACAGCTTCGTGAATTTGAGATTGAGGATTTGCTTTTTAGAAAGCCGATTGAGATTTCAGATGAAAAGACTTTGGGTTATTATGCAAATAAGGTCGTTCTTATTACGGGCGGCGGTTCAATAGGCAGTGAACTTTGCCGTCAGCTTGCAAAAATGAGCCCTAAGCAAATTATAATTTTAGATATTTATGAAAACGGTGTTTACGATGTTCAGCAAGAATTGAAGTTTAAATACGGCAACAAGCTTGATTTAGAGGTCGAAATTGCTTCAATTACGGATAAAGACGCAATGAGCGTTGTGTTTGAAAAATATCATCCCGATATCGTGATTAATGCGGCTGCGCACAAGCATGTTCCGCTTATGGAGCATAACTGTGTCGAGGCAATTAAGAATAATGTTTTCGGAACTGAAAATGTGCTTGAGCTTTGCGAAGAATACGGTGTAGACAGATTTATGATGGTTTCTACCGATAAGGCAGTTAATCCGACTAATGTTATGGGTGCAACAAAGCGTATGTGTGAAATGATTGCGCAATCTTATGCCACAAGGGGCAAGGTTAAGTGCTCTTGCACAAGATTTGGTAATGTTCTCGGCTCGGCAGGTTCGGTAATACCGCTGTTTAAAAGGCAAATTGCGGCAGATGGTCCTGTAACGCTTACTGATAAGAGAATTATTCGTTATTTTATGACTATTCCGGAGGCTTCGCAGCTTGTGCTTCAATCGGGCGCAATAGCTAAAAACGGCGAAATTTTTGTGCTTGATATGGGTCAGCCGATTAAGATTTATGACCTTGCAAAGAATATGATTAAACTTTCTGCCGCACAAAATATTGAAATTATTGAAACAGGTCTTCGTCCGGGCGAAAAGCTTTATGAGGAACTGCTTGTAAGAACTGACGAGTTAGATACTACGGAAAATGATTTGATTTTTGTTGAAAAGGAAAAGCCGATTTCTTACGACGAGGTCGAGCAAAAGCTCTCTGTTCTTAAAAATGCGGTTAATTCTAAGAATAATGACTTGGCAAGAGAAGCGCTTCGCTGTGTTATTCCTACATTTAAAAGTCCGGAAGAGGTTAATAAAAACGCAGAAGAATCAATGGAAATGAATATTGTTAAAACAATTTAGTTTTTAAACCTCGCATATTCAATTATAACAGTTTAAAACAGCATAAAATAAAAACAGCGTTCCAAAAGGAACGCTGTTTTTTTATGTTATATTTGATTATTTTACAAAATCTTGAGCAACCTGAGCAATATGCTCTGCCGAAAGACCAAACTGCTTAAGAAGTTCAACAGCAGGACCGCTGTGTCCGAATTCGTCGTTAATGCCGATACGTTTAACGGGAGTAGGGCAATTTTCGCTAAGGCAAGCGCAAACCGCCTCGCCAAGACCGCCGATAATGTTATGCTCCTCAACGGTGATAACTCTGCCGGTTTTCTTAGCCGATTTTATAACAAGCTCCTCGTCAAGCGGCTTGATTGTTGCAATATTGATGATTTCTGCGCTGATACCTTTAGCCTCAAGAGCCTTGCCAGCTTCAATCGCCTCGTTTACCATAAGGCCGTTTGCGATAATTGAAACGTCTGAGCCTTCTTTGATAACTTCGCCCTTGCCGATTTCAAATTTATAATCTTCACTGTGGAAAACAGGAACAGCAAGTCTGCCGAATCTGAGGTAAACAGGACCTTCATACTTATATGCTGCCTTTACCGCCTGCCTTGCCTCGATATCGTCAGCCGGGCAAATAACAACCATACCCGGAATTGAACGCATGAGCGCAAAGTCCTCGCAACACTGGTGTGAAGCACCGTCCTCACCAACTGAAATACCTGCATGTGTTGCGCCGATTTTAACATTAAGATGAGGATAACCGATTGTATTTCTAACCTGCTCAAATGCTCTGCCTGCGGCGAACATTGCAAAGCTTGAAGCGAACGGAACAAGCCCCATTGTGCTGAGTCCTGCGGCAACGCACATCATATTTGACTCTGCAATACCGCAGTTGAAATGACGGTCTGGATATGCTTTTTTGAAAATTCCTGTTTTTGTTGCTGCTGAGAGGTCAGCGTCCAATACTACAAGCTTGTCGGCACCTTCGCTTGCCAATTCCTTAAGCGCATTACCGTAGCTTTCACGTGTAGCTATTTTCTTAATTTCTGCCATAATTACGCCTCCTCAATTTCTGCAAGCTTTGCTTTAAGCTCGTTCATTGCAATTTCATATTCCTCATCGTTAGGTGCTTTGCCGTGCCAATCAACCTGATTTTCCATATATGACACGCCTAAGCCCTTAACTGTTTTCATAATAATACCGAAAGGCTTACCTGAGCCGATATTTTCGTGGAAAGCATTAAATGCCTTTTCAAGCTCGTCAAAATCGTTGCCGTTAATTTTGATGACGTTAAGGCCGAAAGCTTCCATTTTCTTATCAATAGGCTCAGCGTTCATAACGTCCTCACACTTGCCGTCAATCTGAAGACCGTTTACGTCAACGATAACGCAAAGATTGTCAAGTTTATATTGGCTTGCAAACATCATAGCTTCCCAAACCTGACCTTCTTCTATCTCGCCGTCACCCAAAAGAGTGTAAACGTTGATATCCTTATCCAAATATTTAGCTCCCTTTGCCATACCTGCGGCAGCGCTGATACCCTGACCGAGAGAACCTGTTGACATATCAATTCCGGGAACGGTATTCATATTAGGATGGCCCTGAAGGTATGAGCCAATATGACGAAGTGTTTTTAAATCCTCAAACGGGAAAAATCCTTTAAGTGCAAGTGCACTGTAAAGACCGGGTGCGCAGTGACCTTTTGAAAGAACAAATCTGTCACGGTTTTCTGCTTTAGGATTTTTAGGGTCAATGTTTTTCATCTCGGCAAAATATAAATATGCAAATAAATCAGCCGAGGAAAGACTTCCTCCCGGATGACCTGCTTTAGCCGAATGTGTGCCTTCGATAATGCCCATTCTTATTTTTGTGGCATTTAAAGAAAGCATTTTTTTAGTTTCTTTATTCATAACTTATAGCCTTTCTGCTTACAACGTAAGCTTTAAGTATAATATATAATATAAACCTCGCAAGGAGGGATTATATTAGAAATTTAATTATTTGTCCTGCTTGGTATAAAACGTATCAAGCACTAACTGCATAAGCTTATCCTTATCGGGATAAAACTCTGCATAAACAAAATCGGCATAATCTTTTTTCGTGCTTTCCTGCATATCGCCCTCAAGAGTTACGGTGTCGAAATTTGTAATACCCGTTGAAAGCATAAGAGATGCAAGATATGTTACATTTGAAAGCGAAAGATTAGTCGTGCTGTATTTGCTTGCGGTGTCATAAAGCCTTGTAACAACACTGAAATCTTGGGTAACGGCAGGAATAACCTGAGATGCAAAAGCCTTAACATATTGAACCTGCCTTGCGGTTCTGTTAAGAGAGGCATTTACAGTGTCCATATCTCTCTGCCTTACATATTTTTCAGTCATATCGCCCGTAAGCTTGATTTTGTCACCTTTCTTAATTCCAATGTCTTTAAAATCATAAAGCGAATCAACGGTTACGCCGCCGATTGAATCATTAATCGGCGCAATTCCGTTAAGGTCAAGCGCAAAATATTTGGTGATAGGCACATCATAAAGAATACGGCTGATTGAATTTGCGGTATTCTCTGCTGATTTTGCCTTGCCGTCGCCGTAAGCGTAACTTAAGCAAAGCTGCATTTTTTCACTTCTGAGGAAAATTCCGCTTTCACTGTAAAGGTCAACGTCAACCATAGTGTCACGTGGAATGGCAATTGCCTTTGCTTTGCCTGTTTTTGTATTGATTGTAAGCAAAATGTCGGCGTCGCTCTGCCCGCCTGTGCCTACGCTTCCGTTGTCAAGACCTAAATCACGCTTGTCAACACCCATAAATGCAATTGCGATAACGTCGCTGTTATAAACATATTTATTGCCGTTATATTCAATTGTTTCCTGATAATTTGTTTGGTCAGGAACATTTTTAAGCTCATTCTTACCGCTTGATTCAAGAAAAGCAAATGTGCCGACGAATGCAAGGATTACCGCTAAAATTATTGCAAGTGCCGAAATTCCGATTTTTGCCGAAATACTCATTTTTTTCTTGTGATGACGGTGGTGTGAAGAATGATGACTTGAAGAATGGGAATGATGCGAGCCGTCGGTGTGATGGTGTGAGGAATGATGATGTTCGCCTGATGAGCTGTACGCCGAACGATGAATTTCACTTTCGCTTTTCGGAGTAATTTCAAAATCCGACTTTTGCGATGCGTTCTCTTTTTTCTCCGTTATCGGTACGTTTTCGCCAAACGAAAAATCAATATTTTCGCCTTCGTCACTCGAATTTAACGTTTCTTCTATTTCATTTTTTATTTCTTCGCTGATTTGCTCCTTTTTAGGCAAAACGCTTTCACTTGCTTTGCTTTCCGAAGCCAAAATATCATCAAGAATATTGTCTAAATTAGGGTCAATTGGTTTTTTCATCTTTTACTAATTCTCCGCAAACTAAATATCTACTGCTTTTTTGGTTTGTAATACATGTTGAAAGAACAACGATTTTGCTGTTAATTCCAAGCGGTTTATCAAGCTGTGTTCTCACATTTTTAAGGCTTGACGACGGGTTTTGAATTGTATCCTGCCACTGCTTGATTGATTCTTCCTTGTTAAAGTCAAAACTGTTAAGTATATGACGGTTGTCATATTTAAAGGCTGAAATAATTTGATATGTAAGCCTTCTTTCAGGGGTATAAATGTAAAAATATGGGTGAGAATTAAAGAAATCCTCTTTTTCAAAATAATGAAGTGTTGTAAAAAAAGTGTCCGAATATCCGTTATGCCCGTAAATCACGGTCACAAAATCGTTGAAATCCTTGCTGTTGGCAGCTTCGGTATAAACCGCACCGCTTGCCGACCACGATTTGTCCTCCGCCTTATGCCTCAAATAAAAAGCGTCGTCTGTCTTGCTTTGCACAATGGGATAATCAACCTTTGTGCCGTCTATTTTTATATAAGCATAAATTTCGCTGTTCTTCTTTTTAAGAGATTTGAAATCTATCGGGTTTTTAACAGTGCTTTCAACGCTTTGAGATGCAGTTGTGTTTACAGTGCCGCTTTGCGATGGCGTTTCGTTTCTCTTTTGCAGATATGAGCCGCCGAAATAAACACCGACAAAAATCAGCACGAAAACAACTAAAAATATTACAATCAGCTTGATAT
>OGWX01002077.1_pt1 | contig 12552 bp, 10 predicted proteins | sample 1576151 | NCBI WGS metagenome assembly OGWX01 (sample SAMEA3541591, study PRJEB24748) | human gut metagenome | biome: human gut; feature: human-associated habitat; material: faeces | place: China | collected 2012
TCTCGCCGAAGTTCTTGTTGATGAGGTTGGCCACGCGGTTCACCAGGTTGCCCCACGAGGAGGCGAGCTCCTCGTTGTTGTGGCGCACGAACTCGGCCCACGTGAAGTCGGAATCCGAGGATTCGGGGCCGGCCACGGAAATGTAGTAGCGCACGGCATCCACGGGGTAGCGGGCGAGGATGTCCTTGACGTAGATCACGATGCCGCGGGAGGAGCTGAACTTCTTGCCTTCCATGGTCATGAACTCGCTGGCCACCACCTGCTCAGGCAGGTTGAGCGGACCCATCGGGCCGGTTTCGCCGCCCTTGGAGCCCTTGCCGTTGTACGCCAGCATTTCGGACGGCCAGATCTGGGAGTGGAAGGTGATGTTGTCCTTTCCCATGAAGTAGTAGGCCGGGCAGCTCGGGTCGTTCCACCATTCGCGCCACTTCTCCGGGTCGCCCTGACGGCGGGCCCATTCGATGGAAGCCGACAGGTAGCCGATCACGGCGTCGAACCACACGTACAGCTTCTTGTTCGGGTTGTCAATCCAGTCCTTCACCGGCACCGGGATACCCCAGTCGATGTCACGGGTGATGGCGCGCGGCTTAACTTCCTTGAACAGGCCGAGCGAGAAGTTGATGACGTTGGTACGCCAGCCCTTGCGGGTCTCCAGCCACGCCTTGTTGGCTTCGGCGAGCGCCGGCAGGTCGAGGAAGTAGTGCTCGGTCTGCTCGAAGCGCGGGGTTTCGCCGTTAATCTTGGAGACGGGGTTGATGAGCTCGTCCGGGTCGAGCTCGTTGCCGCAGGCGTCGCACTGGTCGCCACGCGCACCTTCGGCGTGGCAAATCGGGCACTCGCCCTCGATGTAGCGGTCGGGCAGGGTACGGCCGGTGGACGGGCTAATCGCCACCTGCTGGGTGCCCTTGTAGATGTAGCCGTTCTCCAAGCACTGCTTGAACATCTCCTGCACCACGTGCTCGTGGTTACCGGTGGTGGTGCGGGTGAACAGGTCGTAGCTCAGGCCGAGGTCGCACAGATCCTTGGCGATCACGCGGTTGTAACGGTTGGCCAGTTCCTGGGCAGTGAGACCTTCCTTCTCCGCCTCGACGAGAATCGGGGTGCCGTGCTCGTCGGTGCCGGACACCATGAGCACATCATTGCCCTTCATGCGCTCGTAGCGCGCGTAGACGTCGGAGGGCACACCAAATCCCGCGACGTGGCCGATATGACGGGGGCCGTTTGCATACGGCCAAGCAACATTCACCAAAACATGACTCATAAGGCTTGATTATCCGGCGCGGCGGGGACACGCCCGGATAGCTGCCGCGCCGCCATCCTCATCCCACTCACCTATCCACCCGCAACTTCCCCACATACTTATCTGTACACCTCTTGCGCGCTTATCCACATACGCATTCGCACACGTATCCGCGCACCCATCCGTACGCACGCCCACGCACATCCGCACACACTTCCGCCTGCCAATATCCACCGAGTTATCCACATCATTTGCGTACCTAGTAAAGTTATGCACTTATCCACCGTTTTCGCCTATCCGGTGGCGCGCAAGCCGCATTTCTGCATATTGTTCGGTCATGGATATCACAGCAGGTCCGATGACGGACATCACAACAGTCGCCTCGCCGGCAACCGCGCAACCTGCGGTGCCGCCGATACTGTTTACCAAGGATCTGCCGGGACCGCTCAGCCTTAACCGTCTGGCCGCCTTCGGCACGTTACATAAGCTCGACGATTCCGCCGGCTACTGGATCGAGCATTCGGGCACACTGTATGGTCGCGCGAAAATCGTCGCGGAGGTCGCCCCGTTTGGCACTGTGGTGTGTTCGATGACCGCCGCTTGGGTATGGCTGGGAGGCCCCGACTTTCCGAGTACCATAGACGTGATTTCCACATCGCACTTCCGCTCGGCATCCGTCAGCCGCCGTATCCGCGTATTCAAAAGATTGACGTTGCCGGAGCAAATCATCAAGCTCGGCGGGCTGCCTGTCACCACGCCAGCCCGTACGGCTTGCGACCTGGTGATGAGTCCTGAAGACATCCCCGATCCTTCCACCGTCAACGCACTGGTGTGCCAGCTGATGTCCGCGTACCAGTTTCGGCCAAACGACTGTCTGCAAATCGTCAAGGAGCATCGGCATCACAAGTACGCCGGACGCGCACGCATGTTTTTTGAATCGGTACAGCAGGAGATGGACGAACCGGCTTTGGAGCAATGCGCATGACGAGGGGGTTCATTGTCAGAGGCCATCGCAGAGGCCGCCATGCCGCTCACCGTTTACGGCATTTGCGGCAGGCGCAACGGTTGCCTCGCCACGCGGCGGCGGCACACTCATCCGAATCCGCATCGCGCGCAATCTCGGATATGACCGCGCCGCCTGAACCGCCCATCAGACTTACGCCCGCGGTGGCATGTTCGCCCGATACGGATGTTGCCGTGCTCTGGCACATCGCATATCACGTGCCCGAACTGCGTAAATGGCTGGTTGCCAATCCCAAAGCCGACGCACCTTTGCTGGAATTGGTCTCGCAGCGTGGTGGGCCCGGGGTCCGGCAGGCGTTGGAAATATTGTTCGAGTCGATGGAAACGTAACGGGGAGATAATCGCCGGCTGCTGCGCTATCCCTTGATTTTCAGCACAGCCGCATACACCTGCTTGCGATTGGCCAACGATCCGTCAGCCAGTGGATGCTCCTGCACCACTTGCGCGATGGCGTCCTTGATACGCAGGCCGTCCTCCAAAGCACGGTCGATGGAGAGCACGGCCATGTCATCCACGCTCAACGTGCTGGGCGCGGCCGCTTCGGCCTCCTCGTTGGACGCGCCGCCGATGACCAGCACTATCTCGCCACGGGGCGGATCATCAATCACACTTTGGTGAATCTCGTCAATCGGGCCGCGACGAATCTGCTCATAATCCTTGGTGAGTTCGCGGCACAGGGCCATCGGGCGATTCGGGCCGAACGCGTCCAGCAGATCGTCCATCGAATCGGCAATGCGATGAGGCGTCTCGTAGAACACGATGGTGCGGCGTTCGGGCAACAGCGTGCGCAGATACTGCACGCGCTCGGAATGCTTTCGCGGTAGGAAGCCTTCGTAGCAGAAGCGGTCGGTGGGCAGGCCGGAGAGGGCGAGCGCGTCGAGCACAGCGGAGGGGCCGGGCGCGCAGGTGACGGGCAGACCGCGTTCGATGGCACGGCGCACGATGGCCAAGCCGGGGTCGTTGATGGTGGGCATGCCGGCGTCGGATACGACGAGCACGGTGGCGCCGGTTTCGACCTGGTCGAGCAGGCCGTCGGCCTTGTCGCGCTCGTTGTGGTCGTGATAGGCGATGACGCGACCGTTCACATAGACGCCGAGGCGACGGGCGAGATCGTAGAGGCGGCGCGTGTCTTCGGCGGCCACGATATCGGCCCGTTCCAAGAGGGCCACCAGACGGGCTGAAGCGTCGCCGACATTGCCGATCGGGGTGGCGGCGAGCACCACGGTGCCGGCGGGGATGGTCACGGCCGATTCGCGGGATTGGGCGACGGCGGATTCGCCGGCATGAACTTCATCATTGCGTTCAGGCACTTGCGTCACGCTACCGTCAGCGTCATACTGCTCATTCAACTCATCTGCGCTTGTCATACTCCCAGTATTGCCCATGCCACAGAGCAATCCACGACAATCCATGGCGAAATCGAGGCATTCTCCCTTTGCAGGGGCTGATTTCACATGTTCCGGAGGTCTACTTCCGTTTCAAGGGGCTCCTCATCCGGTGAAGCACCAGTACAAACGGCTTTGACGCAACGCTATTCCGCCATTTTGGCGGCGTATCTACTTGACCATCAGCCCCTCGAAACGCAAGTAGACCTCCGGCAAACCCCAAATCAGCCCCTTGAAACGCGAGATGGCAGAATTTCAACGAAAACAAAATGAAAAGACCCTCTGCGGTGGAATGAATGCAGAGGGTCTCGTGGAGCTGACGGTAGTCGAAACCGCGACCTCTTCGATGCGAACGAAGCGCTCTACCAACTGAGCTACAGCCCCTTGGATGTTACTTTGCTCCGCAAAGCAACTCGCAACAATATAGTACGGAGTGCGGTCAAACGCAATTTGACGCCGAAGTGTCGCAGACGGGGTAAATCACCCACACCGCTCCGCATGGATACCGCGGTGGCACCCGGCAACGTCATCATGCTTCCAGCACATGCAGCACTTTCTTTTCGTTGTAGAACGCGAACACGATGCCGCCCAAGCCGCACAGCACGGCCGCGCACACGGCGGCGATGCGGTAGCCCGCGCCGGACGCCATGCCGATGGTGGAGACGCCGGTGAACAGCAGCATGGCCACGGACTGGCCCATCTTCATCGCAAAGGTGCGGGCCGCGTAGAACATGCCCTGACGGTCCTGGCCGGTGGTCTTGGAACTGGCGTCGGCGATATTCGCCACGATGGCCTGCGGCAGGATGCCGAACGCGGCCATCGGAATCGCGCCGACCACCGAGAGCACCAAACCCTGGGCCATCGCCGGAATGAAGCCGAGCACGGCCGAACCAAGGGCGCCGGCAAATGCGAACGCACAGGTGAAGATCACGAAGGCAACCAGCAGCAGCCTCTTCTTGCCGACCTTATTGGCCAGAATATTGACCGGCAGATAGAACAGCACAGAGACGCCGGTCATGAGCACGAAGTAGATGGTCGTGGTGGTTTCCGGCAGCTTGAGCAGGCTGGTCACGAAGAACGGCAGACCGGTCTGGAAGGTGGTGATGGCCACCCAGTAGACCACGTCGGAGCATACGAACTTGCGGAATTCGCCGTCGCCGAACGTCTGCTTCAGGGATTCGATGGTCGATTCGGAGGTGGGCTGGGAGTTGACGTAGTCCTTCTCGCGGATGGCCAGCGGCGGCACCAGCATGCACACGAACGCCACGGCGGCCATGATGGTGAAGGTCACGCGGATGGCGGTGATGCGGCCCATCATCGGCACGAACGCGCCCCAAATCACCGGCGCCACGTACGCGATGGCCGTGCCGGCCACCCAAGTGAAGGAGATGGCGGTGGAGATGGTGAGTTGCTGCTTGGAGTCGTGGCCGAGTTCGGCGATGAGCGCGTTGTACGGCGTGCAGTAGAACGTGAGGGCGATGTAGTAGCCGATCACGGTGACGAACAGGAACGCCGCGTTCACCCAGCTGGTGCCGTTGATCGGGCTCCAGAACACGAGCACGGTGACCACCGCGAGCGGCAGGGCGGCGAATTTCAGGAACGGCATACGGCGGCCGGATTTGGCGTCGCAACGGTCGGAGAGAGACGCCACGGCCGGGTCCACGAACGCGTCGAAGAATCGGGCGAAGGCGGTGATGCCGCCCACCACGGTCACGATGCCGAGAACGACCAGGCCCTGCGGCACGAATACGGTCTGACCTTGGGAGATGGTCTCCTGGTCAGGTTGGTAGAAATACACGAGCCAGTTGGAGATGATGCCGGAAAGCAGCGCCCACCCGAACTGGCCGACCGCAAACGCCCACACTTTGGCGATGGGGAGATCTCTGATGGCTGACTTCGCCGGTGCAACTTGCACACCCGTTACACTTGCTGTAGTCGCATTGCCCATTCTCACAACCTCCGAATCAACATTGACACAGTGTCAAAATCCAGTATACACCGGCACACCATGCGTTCTACGATAGTGGGCATGACAAGTCTGACCGAGCAACTGCCATACGTATACGCTTTTCCTGATGCGTTGGGGACCGGATTACTGGTGCACACCGAGAGCGTATTGGACGATGAGATACGCGATCGTATTGGCTCGTTCATCCATGAATATGAGGTTGTATTATCTCGATTCCGCGATGATTCCATCGTCGGCCGGATGCGCACGGCCGCACATGGCGGCACGTTCGATTTTCCCGACTGGGCATCGGGTCTGTTTGGCCTGTACGACCGCCTGTTTGCGGCAACCGATGGGGCGACCGACCCGTGCGTGGGCGAGGATTTGATTCGGCTTGGCTATGACGAGTCGTATTCGTTTACGCCTGCGCCAGATGCCGCTGAACATGCAGGCGCGATCCACGGACGAGCCATTTGGTCAGCCGACGTTGAGCGGCATGGCACAACACTGGTGACGCGCGGACCGGTCGCGCTCGATTTCGGCGCGTGCGGTAAGGGGTATTTGGTGGATTTGCTTGCGGGGATGTTGGGTGATGGCGCGGGTCACCCTCAACCCATTCAATACGTCATCGACGCCGGGGGTGATTTGCTAGTGCACACGGACGAACCAATCACCATCGCCCTTGAAGATCCTGCCGATCCGGCCAACGCCGTAGGTACGGTCGAAATCAGCCACGGCGCATTCTGCGCGAGCTCCCCCAGCCGCCGCCACTGGTCTGACGCCGCAGGTCACCAACTTCACCATCTGCTCAACGCCATCGACGGACTACCGGTTGACGATGTAGCCGCCACATGGGTGGCCGTCACGCCGCCATCGAGCGCCATAACCACGAAGACATCGACGCATGGCAGCAATGCCTCGACAACGGCAAACCGCGATACCGACGATTCGTCGAACACCGTTGCGGCACACGTCCCTGTCACACTGGCCGACGGCCTCGCCACCGCCCTGTTCACCACCCCGGCCACCCAGCTGCGCGCTCACTTCCCCTTCGAATGCGCCATTCTCAACGCCAACCGCACCGCCGCCCAATCCCCCAATTTTCCCGGCGGCTTTTTCACACACTAATGTACGAAATCATCAGTATCGCATCCCTCGGGTGGACCGATGGGTTGCTCCCCTCAGTCAGCTACGCTGACGGCTCCCCTCGGAGAGGGGAGCCGAGTATAGCTAATCCGCTAATCCGCTAACGCAGGAAACAATCCGTCAGTCAGCGAGTGCGAACTGGCTGTTGTACAGGTCGGCGTAAAAACCGCCCGCCGCCAGCAGTTCATCATGCGTGCCGCGCTCGATCACGTCGCCGTGGTTCATGACGAGAATCATGTCGGCGTCGCGAATCGTGGAGAGGCGGTGCGCGATCACAAAGCTCGTACGCCCCACGGTCAGCGCGTCCATGGCCTTCTGAATCAGCTCTTCGGTGCGGGTATCGACCGAGGAGGTGGCCTCGTCGAGAATCAGAATCGGCGCGTCCTGCACCATCGCACGGGCGATGGTGAGCAGCTGCTTCTGGCCCTGGGAGAGCGACGACTTGTCGTCGAGCACGGTGTCATAGCCGTCCGGCAGCGAGCGGATGAAGTGGTCGAGGCCCACGGCCTTGCACGCATCCTCGATCTGCTTGTCGGTCACGCCGGGCTTGGAGTAGGCGATGTTCTCGCGCACAGTGCCGCGGAACACCCACGTATCCTGCAGCACCATGGAGAACTGGTCGTGCACGTTCCAGCGCGGCACGGACTTGGTGTCCACGCCGTCAATCGCAATCGAGCCGCCGGAAATCTCATAGAAGCGCATGAGCAGGTTGACCATGGTGGTCTTGCCGGCACCGGTCGGGCCGACGATGGCGACCTTCTGCCCGGCCTTGACGGAGGCGGAGAAGTCGTGGATGATCGGCTTGCCCGGTTCGTAACCGAACTGTACGTGGCTGAATTCCACGTCGCCCTTCACTTCGTGGCCGCCCATGTAGTTCTTGCCGAGTAGGGCCTGCTTGCCGGATTCGTCCTCCATCTCCGGCTCCTCAAGGAAGCCGAACACGCGTTCGGCGGCCGCCGCGCAACGCTGCAGGTTCTGGAAGGCCTGGGCGAACTGCGCCAACGGCTGGGTGAACAGGCGGACATACATCATGAACGCCACGATCACGCCGAACTCGATCTGCCCGTCGAGCGCGAGCGCCGCGCCCACCACGCACACCACCACGTAGCCGAAGTTGCCCACGAAATTCATGAGCGGCATCATCAGGCCGGAGAGGAACTGCGACTTCCAGCCGGACTCGTAGAGGTCCGAGTTGTACTTCTCGAAGCGACGAATCGAATCGGCCTCGCCGTTGTATGCCTTGACGATGAGGTGACCGGCGTACATCTCCTCCACGTGGCCGTTGACGTCACCCAGCGCCATCTGCTGCCGGGCGAAGTACTTCTGGGAGGACTTCATGATGGCCATCATGATGATCAGGCCGATGAGGCTGGCACCGATGGCGCACAGGGTCATGATCACGTTGTTGTAGAACATCATCACCAGCGCGCCCACGAACAGCGTCACCGAGGTAATCAGCGAGCCGAGCGACTGGCCCAGCGTCTGGCCGATGGCGTCCACATCGTTGGTGATGCGCGACAGCACGTCGCCGTAGCTAACCTTGTCGAAGTATTTGAGCGGCAGTTTGTTGATTTTGACCGAGATGGACTCGCGCAGTCGCTGGGCGGTGCGCTGGGTGACGTTGGCCATCATCCAGCTTTGCACGTAGCCGAGCACGGCGTAGCCCACGTACAGGGCCACCAAAGTCCAGGCGATGTGGCCCACCGTGCCGAAATCTACCGAGTTCATCACCGGTCTGCCGTTAACGATGGCGGGCAGACCTTTGACGATCTCGTTGGTCATGTCCTTGAGCTTGTCCGGGCCGACGATCTGGCAGACGGTGCCGGCCGCGCCCAGGATGAGCGCGATGATGATGACGGGAAGATAGTTGCGGCAATAGTTCACGAGCTTGCCCATGACTTTGCCGAAATCATGGGGCTCTTCGACGGCACGCCTGCCGCCCATTGGTCCTCTTGGCATTTGTTTTACTCCTTAAAAGTCCGTATTGACCTCCCTCTGATGAAGGAGGTGGCGCGAAGCGCCGGAGGGAGAGAAGCCGTACGCGACTACCCCTCAGTCAGCTGTGCTGTTTTATTCGCTCGCTTATCAGCTCGTCTTCGCCTGGGAACAGCCCACTGGGCTGTTCCCTTTACGGCTCAGCCCCTGACATGGGGAGCTACCGCTGCCGCCCCCCCCTACGCCGTAAGCTCCGACTGGCTGAGCTGGGATTCGGCGATCTGGCGGTATACGTCGCAGTTGTCGAGCAGTTCCTTGTGCGTGCCCTGACCCACGACCTTGCCGTCGTCGAGCACGACGATGCGGTCGGCGTTCATGATGGTGCCGATGCGCTGGGCCACGATGAGCTTGGTGGAATCCTTGGCCTCGCGGGCGAGCGCGTCGCGCACTTCGCGGTCGGTCTTGAAGTCGAGCGCGGAGAACGAGTCGTCGAAAATCAGGATTTCCGGGTGACGGTACACCGCGCGCGCAATCGACAGGCGCTGCTTCTGGCCGCCGGACACGTTCGATCCGCCTTGGGCGATCGCGGCGGAATACCCGCCGTCCATGCGCGCCACGAACTCGCTGGCCTGCGCCACGTCGGCGGCGGCCCTGACGCGATTCAGCTGCTCGGCCGGTATATCGGCACCTTCCGCGGCCTCGCCAGCGGCGATCAACGCGGCCTCGCGCTTGCGCCCGGCCGGGGTGGAGGTATCGGCCATCTCGACCTCCGCCGGGTCGCCCGGCTGATCGCCGTAGCTCACGTTGGAGGCCACGGTGCCCCTGAACAGCACGGACTGCTGCGGCACGTAGCCGATCTTGTCGCGCAGGGCCTTCAGGTCGTAGTCGCGCACGTCCACGCCGTCGACCAACACCTGGCCTTGGCTGGTGTCATAGAAGCGCGGCACGAGATTGATAAGAGACGACTTGCCGGAGCCGGTGGAGCCGATGAACGCCACCGTCTGGCCCTGCTCGGCGGTGAAGTTGATGCCTTCCAGCATCGCCTCGCGCGAATCCGGGTAGGTGAAGCTGACGTTGCGGAATTCCACGGTGCCCCTCTGGCCGGTTTTGGCCACGTCGGCGGCGGTTTTGGTGCCGTTCTCGACGATTGGCTCAGTGTCGAGCACCTCCATGATGCGCTGCGCGGACACGTCGGCGCGCGGCCAGAGCACGAACACCATGCTCATGAGCAGGAAGCTCATGATGACCTGCACGGAGTAGTTGGAGAACACCACCATGTTGGAGAACACGGTGAGCTTGTCCTTGAGCCCGGCGGCATCGATCAGGTAGGTACCGATCCAGTAGACGGCAAGCATCAGACCGTTCATGATGGTGTTCATCAGCGGCATCATGAACGCCATGACGCGGTTGGTGAACAGCTGGGTGTCGGTGAGGTCCTTGTTGGCCTTGGTGAATTTGGCTTCCTGGTAGTCCTCGGCGTTGTAGGCGCGCACCACACGCAGGCCGGTGAGGTTCTCGCGGGCCACGAGGTTGATGTTGTCGGTCAGGGCCTGCATGGCCTTGAATTTCGGCATGACCATGGCCATCATGATGACGATGGCCGCCAGCAGAATCACTACGGCGATTCCGGTGGCGAGCGTCCATTCGAAGTCTTCGCCGGCGATCTTGCACACGGCCCATACTGCCATAATCGGCGATTTGACGATGAGCTGCAGACCCATGGTGATGAACATCTGCACCTGCGTGACGTCGTTGGTGGAGCGGGTGATGAGGCTGGCGGTGGAGAACTTGCTCATTTCGGCCGGGCCGAAGGACTCGACCTTGCGGAATTCGAGCGAGCGCAGACGCTGGGTGAACGAGGCCGCCACGCGCGCAGCGATGTAGCCGGTGATGATGGCACACGCCGCGGATCCGAGCGAGATGAGCAGCATCTTGCCGCCGGCAATCCAAATGTCCTTCATGTGGCTGCCCGGCGTTTCGACCAGCGTGGTGATGTCTGACATATAGTCGGGCAGTTTCAGGTCGAAGTAGACCTGCCCGACGATGGTCACCAGGGCGATGAGCATCTGACCGATCTCCGCTTTGGAGAGGTATTTCATGATGCGAAGCATTGGTTTCCCCTTGTGTTGGTTGGGTTGGTTATTGGTTATTGACGATTGGTTCTTAAGTTGGCTGGGTTATCGGCGATTATCGGTTCACGATGTCTTAATAGTTTCTATTGTTTGATTACTTACACTGTGAGATATTACGCGCACTTCTGCATGTTCGCTGTGAGCGTCCTCAATTAGCCTTGCCGATTAGTTCTCCGCGCGCTTAGCTGCCATGTGTTCAGCCACGCGCTTGCCCCGCTCCACGAATGCCTCACGCACCTGTTCAGCAGTCGGCCGAGGCTGTCCCGGATGGCAAATCGACATATATGTGGTGAACTCAGACACCAGGTCAACGAATTCGCGCGTGCGCCGCTCCCCCATTTGCGAGAAAATCCAGCAAATCGCGGAACGCATTTCCTCTATCATCCGATGAGACTGCTCGCGCCCGGAATCAGTGAGATTCACGCGAATAATGCGCCGATCCTTGGAATCAATGTCACGCGTGACCCAGCCTTTCTTCTCCAGAGACGACAGCACAGTGGAGATGCGGCCGGAACTGGCCTGCAGCGCCGATGCCAATTGCGATGGCGTTTGCGTCCCCTTCATGGACAGCTCCCGGAGCACGAACTGCTCACCATGGGCTCCACGAGTGAATTCCCTCTGCATTGTCGAACGATTGCCCCACACGCTGGCATACAGTTCACTAACTGCTTCCTGCTCAAATCCCATAAGAGCACCATCCATTCCCATTCGCCACACGGCAGAGCGCCGCAAACACCCCAAGAATATCTCACACCGTAAACAATTCATTACTAGAAACTATTTTTGGAACGCATAATGCACACACTCCACGCTCTTTGATATTCTGAAAGCCGCATAGATATTCACTTCGGGGCGTCGTCTAAGAATATTTGCTGGGCCAACGGTAGCGACGTTGGCATTGTGCTCCATGAGGTATCTGGTCGAAAAGGCGGACGAAGACAGACCAGTTGGGCGGAGCGCGCCCATACCTCAAAACCATTGCAATTATTGGCTTTGACCATTTTCGTGGAGTCACGAAAATGGTCATGAAAAACATAAGGACACACCCATGAACCGCGACGAAATCACACGCAAAACCAGCGAACTCAGCACTCCCGATACGCCTGCTATCTCATTGCTCAAAACGGTGATCCGAAGAAAGAAGAAGTGGCACTTCTCCAGAGCTACTTTGCCGTTCAGACTCGCAAAACGGAAATCATTGAGCAACGCATGGGAGAAATCAGCCGGCTCGCCGGCCGAGAGGCCCTTGCCACTGCAGAGAAGAAACTCTATCCGTATACCCAAATCACACACAACAAAACCGCACAAGAGCACATGTACACGCCCAACCACGCCGCAGAACGCCGGCAAGGATGTGATACAGGCCACAGAAAGCGTTGTACCGCCTAGGCAATGCAACAATTGTCCGCTATGCTCTGAAGGCAGATGGCGGCACGGATGCCATCCCAAAGAGGGGGTATGACCATGATTCGGGGTATGAACCTATGCAGCATCGCCGGCTGCACGCACGAAGCAGAAGAAGCGGGCATGTGCAACATGCATTTCACATCGGCGCTGGTTCACGGAGCGCTGCACTACACTGCGGGCGGACGTCCGTCGCACTGCTGAGCGCAACAACAAAGCAAAACAACCAGTAACGCTCAACGGCTTCCACATGTTCATGCTCTAATTGCATGTACTTGCAGACACAATGGCCGGTCTGAGCCAGCTGCCCTCGCATGGAGCAGCTGGCTCAGACCGGCC
>OGWX01002078.1_pt1 | contig 12551 bp, 10 predicted proteins | sample 1576151 | NCBI WGS metagenome assembly OGWX01 (sample SAMEA3541591, study PRJEB24748) | human gut metagenome | biome: human gut; feature: human-associated habitat; material: faeces | place: China | collected 2012
CAGTTCTTCTCTTACTTCCCATCATTCCAACATAAGCTCTTGGCTTTCCAAGGATTGTTCTGAGACAATCTGTGTCATATCTGTGACCTCTTGTAACAATAACAAACCATGTATCTGTATCTCCTTTGATCTTTGCAAGACCATCTTCAAATGGTTCGCAATAGACCTGGTCAGCCTCTGCTCTTCTCGCATCATCGGCAAATTTCGGACGGTCTTCTACCACCGTAACATGGAATCCAAGCATCTTTCCCATGCGAATGATTGGCATAGATACATGCCCTGCCCCACAGATCACCAGCTTCGCCGGACGGCTGATACGCTCCTGGAAAATACGTTCACCTTTTTCATCTACAAAAACACTGTCTGTATCCTTCGGTTCACCTTTTAACAGAATTTTCTTTCCTGCTTCAGCACCATCAATCCGAGTCTGTGCCCAAAGCTCTTCTTTTGCATCTGCAAGCTCAGCCTGCAGATTTACATAAAATGAATTCATGTTCTGTTCTCCTGTTCTCATATTACTTATATAATTGCTCATAAACATCGTCAATTGTACACTGACCTTCACATGTCTGAATCGCAATACAGATTTTCTTGATTATTTCCGTATCTTCCTCAAATATATCAGCGATTTCTTCTGCTGAAAGTCCTTTTTTTACTTTTTTCATAACCTGCTCAATTAATTTCTTTTTTGTCCCAGCTTCCATTCCCTCTTTTATAGCATCATTATACATTTCTTCAAGTGCTTCACACATGTTGACATTCACCTTCCTTTCATCCGTCTCACCCGGTATTGACTTCATATTTAAAAATACTTTGATTACCTGACTGGTCTCATAATCTACATTCTGAAAGTATCTTTTCTGTTTATTGATGTATTCTTTTAGTTCATTCTTTTCATGTCTATATTTTAGCATGGTTAATATCACTTGTAAATCTTCCGAAAAATATTTGATTTCCTGCTCATTCATGCGTTCTGCATCAACCAGATTGATTTTATAATTTGGTAAATATTTCTCTAAAACGACCTTTTCCTCTTCGTTTCCTTCCAGTCGAAACATATCATAAAGATCCTGTGGACCATCCCATGGATCTGATCCATAATAAAAAACAAGTGAAATAATTGGTATCAGCCTGTCGTTCTTTCTAAATCTGGATAGATATTCTGCTGCCGTAAGATGTTCCAGAGGTTTTCCAATTCTTCTTGCCTGTTTCTGACACTCCATTCGTTGTTTCCACAGATTTCGAATCTGTTCTTCATAATCCATTCCGTCATAGAGCATTACTTTCTGTGGCATGGCATAATGAATTTTATCCTGTGATTCATTTGCAAGAAGAACGAATGTGGCATTATTTTTCCATCGCATCACAATATCTCGATACTTTTTCATATTTCGTGTTTTCCCTACCCGATTTTTTATACTAACCGATGCCACTGGACTTATCTCTTCCAACTCTTCCGGCCGTATCACTTGCTTTCCTTTATAAAGAACCCCGTTAAATAAATCAGCAAACCGCTTCTTTTCATTGAGCCAGATGTTAACATTTACATCTGCTTTTCCCATAGACAGTACCTCCTTGTATTTCTTTATTTTTTATAGTTTCGTAATTCACCAAAATGGAATCTCTTGCTGATATAGCCTTGAATATGAGATAAGTTATCCGTTCAGATAACGCTTTCAGACAAACGAATTTAAAAGAAAAATATTGTCTGAGATTTTGATGTGGACTAACTATAACAAAACGATTCCGTTCTGTCAAGAACATACAACATTTTTCTGAAAAGAGAAATTTGCGAATTCAATAAAATAGCACATAAACACCTGACCCATTACAGGTGTTTATGTGACGTTATAAATACAGTTGAAAAAATACTATTGAACTCAAAAAATTAAAAGCACTTTTTTATTATTATTTTCCAAATCCACAGTTTGGATAAGTACATACTTCGCAGTTCAGGCAAAGTCCGCCTTCTCCAAGCACTGTGAAATCTTCTACACTTAATCTCTCGCCTGCTGCAATTCTCGGAAGCACCAGATCAAAGATTGTTCTTCTTGCATACATTACGCATCCCGGAAGACCTGCAACCGGAATCTCTCCTTTATAAGCCAGCATGAACATCGCTCCCGGAAGTACCGGTGCGCCGTAAGTGATTACCTCATCTGTTGCATTTCTGATAGACAACGGTGTTCTGTCATCCGGATCAACGCTCATTCCGCCTGTACAGACAACGAACTCGGCACCTTTTCCGATCCAGTCATTGATCGCATCTGTAACCATCTGTGAATCATCATCACAAAGTACGTTTCCAAGCACTTCCATGCCCGCTTCTTCTAATTTCGCTTTTACGACCGGAGTAAATTTATCTGTGATCCTTCCATGATAAACTTCACTTCCTGTTGTCACGATTCCGACTTTCATCTGATGAAACGGAAGAATTGTGAAGATCGGCTCTTCCCCACAGAGCTCTCTCACATGATTCATCTTCTCTTCCTCGATCACAAGCGGAACAACACGCATTCCAACAATCTTATCCCCCTTTTTCACCGGAAAATTTCCGTGTCTGGATGCAAGCACGATCTGGCCAAGTGCATTTACTTCATTCAATTTCTCGCGATTGATCTTCAGAAGGCCATCGCACTGTGCAGTCAGTTCGATCTTTCCTTCTTTCGCCTCAGATGCATTCATATGCTCTCCCTGGCAGACCTGGCGCAGCACTTCTGCCGCATCATTCTCATGAAGCATTCCTTCCTGTTTCTCCCACACATAGAGATGTTCTTTTCCTACGGAAAGCAGTACCGGTACATCTTCTTCTGTCACTACGTGTCCTTTGCGGAAGACCGCGTCTTTCACAACTCCCGGAATGATCTGGGTAATGTCGTGGCAAAGCACACTGCCAACTGCATCCTCTGTTCTGATTAGTTTCATCTTATCCTCTCCTTTTCTTTCCCCAAGTTTGTGCGGAATGCATGTTTCCTGCATCCCGCAATTTTTATTTACGCGAGCAACGAGCCAAAGTCCGTGCTTGCACGAGACCTTGGCGACTGCCGCGATAACTTGAGAAACTCGCGGAGCGTGTTTCTCATAGTTTTCTTATACTCTGCAAGCCTCAAGATCCTTCATCCATACTGCCACGCAGGCATCACTTGGCATTCTCCAGTCCCCTCTAGGAGAAAGTGCCACAGTACCAACCTTCGGTCCATCCGGCAGACAAGAACGCTTGAACTGCTGAGAGAAGAATCTTCTGCAGAATGTCTCCAGCCATTTGAAGATCGTCTCTTTGTCATATTCACCGTCAAATGTCATACATGCGATACGGAAGATCTTGCTCGGCTCATATCCGAAACGAAGCATGAAATACAGGAAGAAATCATGTAATTCATAAGGTCCTACAAGATCTTCTGTCTTCTGTGCAATATCTCCGTCCTTCGGAGGCAGCAACTCCGGACTTACCGGTGTATCAAGTACATCGTAAAGTACATTCTTAAGAGCTTCGTCTGTTGTATCATCCGCAGCATATTTTACAAGATGGCGAACCAGTGTCTTCGGTACAGAAGCATTCACTCCGTACATGGACATATGGTCTCCATTATAGGTCGCCCATCCAAGTGCAAGTTCTGACAGATCACCTGTTCCAATGACCATTCCCCAAGTCTTGTTTGCGATATCCATCAGTACCTGTGTACGCTCTCTTGCCTGACAGTTTTCATAAGTTACACTGTGATCTTCCGGATCATGTCCGATGTCACGGAAATGAACATTCACGGCATCTGCGATCGGAACCTCGATCAAAGTTGCTCCGACTTTCTTCGACATCTCACAGGCATTCTGATAAGTTCTGTCTGTTGTGCCAAAACAAGGCATCGTCACAGCGATGATATCCTTCTTATCTCTTCCAAGCATGTCAAATGCGCGTGCCGTTACAAGCAATGCAAGTGTAGAATCCAGACCTCCGGAAATACCGACAACAGCAGTTCGTGCATTCGTATGAGCCAGACGTTTCTTCAGCCCCATTGCCTGGATCGTCAGGATCTCCTCACAGCGCTGTGCGCGGGTCTGTTCATCAGATGGAACAAACGGCTTCTTCGGAAATGTTCTTGTCAAGAATGTCTTTGTCTCTTCAATTGTAAACGGAACACGTACCAGAGTCTCTTCATCCAAAGGCTGGAATGTTGTATTCTTTCTTCTCTCGCCTGTGATTCTCTGAAGATCGATCTCTGAGCAAACGATTTCATTTACATATCTACTGCTTTCTTTCAGGATTGTACCATTTTCAGCAATGATATTGTGTCCGCCAAAAACAAGATCTGTCGTAGATTCACCTTCTCCGGCATTTGCATAAATGTATCCAGAAATCAATCTTGCAGACTGTCCGGAGATCAGTGCACGACGATAAGTGTCTTTTCCGATCGTCTCATCACTTGCGGAACAGTTGACGATCACTGTTGCACCTTCGAGTGCCGCCTGAATACTCGGTGGAATCGGTGACCAGACATCCTCGCAGATCTCCGCTGCAACCACAAGTTCTTCCATTCCTTTTGCCTGAAACAGAATCTGCGGACCAAACGGAATCTTCTTTCCTTCAAATGTAATCTCTCTCACTGTCTGTGGTCCCGGAGTAAACTGACGCATCTCATAAAACTCACCATAGTTTGGCAGAAATGTCTTCGTTGTAAATCCAAGGATCTCGCCCTGATTCATCGCCGCAGCTACATTGTAGAGCTTTCCGTTCACTTCGAGTGGCGCTCCGACAAATACAAGCATATCTTTATCGCTTGTATTCTCTGCAATCTCAAGCAATGCTTTTCTGGACGCTTTCAGAAGGACACTGTGGTCAAACAGATCACTACATGTATATCCTGTCACACAAAGTTCCGGAAATACAAGAATCTTTGCGCCATTCTTCTGCGCCTCTTCCATAACATTGATGATATTCTGTGTATTGAATTCCACATCTGCAACACGGATATCCGGTGTCGCTGCCGCAACCTTCACAAATCCATTTTTCATCTCATCTTCACCCCATCTTCTATATTTATATGATGTCAGGGCAAAAGCCCCGGCAATACTTATCGAGCCTGTTTTAACAATTCTTTCAATTCATCTACTGAATACTTATATGCTGTATTACAGAAATGACACTTCACTTCAATCTCTTTGCCTTCATCGATCATTTCCTGAATCTCTTTCTTTCCGATACTGATGATTGCTTTCTCAATTCTCTTCTTAGAGCAGTTGCAATAGAACTGTGCCAGCATTGTATCTGTAATTTCTAGATCAAGTCCTTCAAGAACCTGCTCAAGCATCTGCTCCGGTGTATGTCCGTTATCCAGCATGGATGTTACAGACTGGATCTTCTGAATGTTTGCTTCCAGCTTATTAAGCACTTCATCCTCGATAAAAGGCATTACCTGAACGATAAATCCACCGGCACATTTCACTGTATTATCTTTGTTCATCAGAACTCCAAGTCCGACAGAAGATGGTACCTGTTCAGACGTTGCAAAATAATAAGTAAGATCCTCTGCGATCTCTCCTGTCTGCAGAATTGTCTGCCCTGAATATGGCTCCTTGAGTCCCATATCTTTGATGATCGTCATGACACCCTGTCCAAGTGCTCCACCGACATCAAGCTTTCCGTTCTTCGCCGGAAGCATCACATCCGGATTGAATACGTATCCTTTTACATTTCCCTTGCTGTCCGCTGTCACAGTCAGACCTTCGATCTGACCGGAACACTGAATCTGAATTGTCAGCATATCTGTATCATTCTTCATCATGCTTCCCATCATCACTCCGCCTGTAAGGAGTCGTCCCAGCGCTGCTGTAGCTACCGGACTTGTTCCGTGATGCTCTCTTGCCTCCTCAACCAGGTTTGTTGTCACAGCTGCAAATGCACGGATCTGTGCATTTCCTGCTGTTGCTCTTACAATATAATCATTCATGTCTTATTCTCCTCGTCTTTCTTATCTATTCAAGAATTGTATCCAATTTATTTTCCGGATTCTCTCGCAACGATATAGATTCTCTCGCTCTTCTCTGTCGGTTCCTCGTGTGTAACTGCGTCATATGCCGCCTCAAAAACAAGCCCTGAACATTCTACCAGTTCTTTCATCTCTTCTAAAGTATACCCTCTCTGGTAATGTGTCTCCTGATATCTCCGATACAAATCTTCACTTCCGTCTTCCTGAATGAACAGAGTCAGATCATACTCATTGATCCTTTCTTCTTCATAATAGAAATTATCCCAGATAAAACTACATTCACCTCTGTCTTCCGCGATCACCGTATCTCCCATAACTTCTTTATATTTATATACAGTATTAAAATCAAACAAAAAGACACCCTTTGGATCTAGATAATTATTCACCAGACGGAATACTTCTTCTAGTTCCTCCGGTTCTGTAATATAGTTGACCGAATCACAGACACTGACAATCGCCCTTACTGTTCCATATAATTCGAACTCACGCATATCCTGGAGCAGATAAAGAATATCCTTTCCTGACTCCATTCTTTTCTCCATCGCAAGTTCGAGCATATCTTCTGAATTATCCACACCGATCATGTCATATCCATAATCCGCCAGCTTCTCCGTCATCGTACCTGTACCGCAGCCTAGATCCAATAGAATCCCATCTTCTATTCCACGTTCTTTCAAGAGACTGTGAATATATTTTCCCCACTCTTCGTAAGGTATATTATCCATGAAAATGTCGTAGACCGCCGCAAACCCTGTATAAGCTTCCAACTGTTTACCTCCGTTCTTTCCTATTACTACATAATCCATTTTATTCTACCACATTTTTTTCTTCTTGACATCATACATTTCTATATTCGTGTGTGTTTCTCCATTTCTTGTTATCATGAGTAAAACTCTTTTTTATATCAAGAATTCTGAAATTTCTTCTCATTTTCAGTTCTATTAGGTCCTAAAATCTACCATTTTTTATGAAATTTTTATATTTGTAACATATTTCCATAACATTTTTGCGTTTTATTCTTCCTTTTAGCACTTTAATATGCTATAATCATAAAGCTATGTTAATAAAAAATTTTTTATTAACAAAAAAGCGCCGCTACCTGTTGTGGGGACAGCAGGATAGCATAGAAAACAAAAGAAAGGACATTGAAAAAATGGACAACAACAAGAAAGAATTCAAGCCGTATATTCCAGCAGACAAAGTCGTTCCTGAGTTTACGGTGACAGCACTCTTGATTGGTATCCTTCTGGCAATCGTATTTGGAGCTGCTAACGCATACCTCGGACTTCTCGTTGGTATGACAGTTTCCGCTTCCATCCCGGCAGCCGTAATTTCTATGGGAATCATTCGTGTGATTCTCCGTAAGGATTCTATTCTCGAGAACAACATGGTACAGACAATCGGTTCTGCCGGAGAGTCTGTTGCAGCAGGAGCTATCTTCACACTTCCTGCATTATTCCTTTGGGCTGAAGAAGGAAAGATTGCTTTCCCAAGCATCCTTTCCATCGCTATGATTGCCCTGTTTGGTGGAATACTCGGAGTATGCTTCATGGTACCGCTTCGTCAGGCTCTTATCGTTGAAGAGCACGGAACACTTCCTTTCCCGGAAGGAACTGCTTGTGCAGAAGTTCTTCTGGCCGGAGAAGAAGGTGGATCTAAGGCCGGTACAGTATTCGCAGGACTTGGTATCGCAGCCTTTTACAAATTCCTTGCAGACGGAATGCAGCTCTTCCCAAGTGAGATTGGACATGCATTCAAGAACTACAGCGGAGCACAGATTGGTATGCAGGTTCTTCCGGCACTTGGTGGTGTAGGATATATCTGTGGACCGAAGATCTCCAGCTACATGTTCGCCGGTGGTACACTCAGCTGGTTCGTACTGATGCCAATGATCGCACTGTTCGGTGGAGATGCTACAATCTTCCCTGCATCAGTTACAGTCAATGAATTGCTCACTATGCCAGGTGGTGGTCCGTCCGCTCTGTGGAGTAACTACATCAAATACATCGGAGCAGGAGCTGTTGCAACTGGTGGTATCATCAGTCTGATTAAGAGCCTTCCTCTGATCGTAAGAACATTTAAGCAGGCCATTGGAAGTATGAAAAAGAATGCAGGATCTGGAAAACAGCTTCGTACAGAGCAGGATCTTCCATTCCCATTACTGATCGGAGTTATCCTTGTGATCGCTGTTCTGATCTGGATCCTTCCGATCTTCCCGGTTAACCTGGTTGGTGCCCTGATCATCGTTGTATTCGGATTCTTCTTTGCAACTGTATCTTCTCGTATGGTTGGACTGATCGGATCTTCTAACAACCCGGTATCAGGTATGACAATCGCTACTCTTCTCTTTGCTACAGTAATCCTGAAAGTAACAGGTACTACAGGACTTACAGGTATGGTTGGAGCCATCTCTATCGGTGGTATCATCTGTATCGTTGCAGCAATCGCAGGAGATGCTTCTCAGGACTTAAAGACAGGATTCATCGTAGGTGCTACACCTTCCAAACAGCAGGTTGGTGAGATCATCGGTGTTGTTGCTTCTTCAGCAGCAATCGGATTCGTTCTTTACCTTCTGAATGAGGCTTGGGGATACGGAACAGAAAAGATTCCGGCAGCTCAGGCTACAATGATGAAGATGCTCGTTGAAGGTATCATGAATGAGGAACTTCCATGGGCCATGATCCTGATCGGTGTATTTATTGCAATTGTTGTTGAGATTCTTAAGATGCCGGTTATGCCATTCGCAGTTGGTATGTACCTTCCATTCTCTCTGAGTGCTGGTATCATGGCTGGTGGTATTGTACGTATCTTCGTTGAGAAGAAAAAAGGTACAGAGGCAGAGAAAAAAGCACGTACAGACAGAGGTCTTCTCTTTACATCCGGTATGATCGCCGGAGAAGGTATCATCGGTATCCTTCTTGCTGTATTTGCAGTAGTTAAGATTGATTCTAAGATCATTCTGCCATTCCACTTACCACAGGTTGGCAGTCTGGTGCTTTACATTGCATTACTAGTACTTCTGTACGTTGTATGTATGAAAGCTGATAAGGAAAAATAATTCAATGAAAAAGAAAGACAGTAAAAACTATCTTGACTTTATCCCGGAGAAGAATCCGGAAATTGAATATGAAACAGGTGAGGACGGTATTATTACCGTCCTTATCGAATGGAAGGGATTTTATCACAAGTTGGCTCAGCGCTTCTTCCGTCGTCCCCGTGTAAGTGAAATCAAGTTAGACAAGCTTGGAACTTTTGTGTGGAACTCCATCGATGATAAAAAGGATGTACATGCAATCTCCAAAGAGCTTGAAGCAGAGTTTCCTTCTATGGAACAGCCGCTGACAAGACTGATCAAATACCTTGAGATCCTTCATGATAATCACCTAATCTACTGGAAAGGAGAGAAACGGAAATGATGCATACGATTCTGAAATATCTTCCTTATGTACTTCTCTTTGCAGTTGCTACAATGATCGTCTACGGATGGGGATTGTGGCGTACGATGAGACAGGGAAGCGATCTTGCTAATATGCTCAGTTCCAAAGGAATCTCCAAAGTCAAAAAGACATTGAAGAAAAATGGTCCTATGACCCGCACAGCTCTTGAACCATATGTGAAAGATCTGACGGCGAAACAGCCATTTATGCAGGAACAAATCAATGTGACTAATCCAAGACAATTTCTTGATTCAATTCTTCCCTATATGGTAAAGCAAAAAATGATCACTGAGGAAAAAGTGAATGGGAAAATTGTATATCAGATCCGCAAGGATTGAAAACAAAAAGGATATCTGCCAGAAGTAATGATTACTCTGACAGATATCCTTTTTTCTTTCTTTTTACACCAATTTACACAGATTTATCGCATTTTTCCTTGACACGCCCCGCTGCGTGGGATACAATAATCTATGGTAAAAACAACACAACTACATCATTTCGGTAGGTGAGGTTACCACAGGGATTGGGATATTTGACATGCTTAAGCATTCGATAGGACCCGGAGATTGCTGCCGCGAGATTGTGGAGACACGATTAGTTGGTCAGCAGGCTGTGTCGAGAAGGCACAACCTAATGCAATTGATATGCCCTGTGATACTAAAGCTTGAACGATGCATTTTATAAGAAGTCAATACGACTCCGTCATTGTTCAGGCAATGATGGAGTTTTTTGTTTCTCATAAAAATACGAACAAGGGAGGTGAGGTTATGGACTCTGGTGCCAGTAGTTACCACATATGTGGCTCAATAGACAAAAATAAAATAATGCGAGGTAATTATCATGGACAAAGATATTTTTATAAAGCTTCTGGCGCAGCGCGAATTCAAAGCTGTCAGAAGTATTCTCGATGTAATGAACGAAGTGGACATAGCCTCTCTTCTCTCAACTTTAAGTGATAAAGAACTGGCTCTTGCTTTTCGTCTTATTCCGAAAGATAAAGCTGCTGAAGTATTTTCCAATATGGACACTTCCATGCAGACTTATCTGGTAACAATGTTTACTGAGAAAGAGCTGAAAGAGCTCTTAGACGACCTCTATATGGACGATACGGTCGATATGCTGGAAGAACTCCCGGCAAACCTTGTAAAGCGAATTCTGGCTACCGTCAGCGCGTCAGACCGTAGCATGATCAACCAACTGCTGAACTATCCGGAAGACAGTGCCGGAAGTATCATGACAACGGAATATGTAGACCTGCGTGAGGAAATGACTGTCGGACAGGCGATGGCACATATCAAGAAGACCGGAATCCATAAAGAGACCATTTACACCTGCTATATCACAGAACGAAGAAAACTGGTCGGTATCGTAAGTGCAAAAGATTTGATGACAACAGATGACGATGTTCCGATCAAAGACCTGATGGAGACAGAGATCATCTCCGTGTATACACACGCTGACCAGGAACAGGTTGCACAGCTGTTCACAAAGTATGACCTGCTTGCGCTCCCTGTTATTGACCAGGACGGCCGCATGGTTGGTATTGTTACATTCGACGATGCTATGGATGTTATGGTAGATGAGGCCACAGAGGATATCACAAAGATGGCTGCCATCAACCCTAGTGAGAAGACATATTTTGAAACATCCGTTCTTCAGCATGCAAAGAACCGTATCCCATGGCTTTTGATCTTGATGTTTACTTCCATCATCACAGGAACGATCATTACAAGATATGAAAATGCATTCGCAGCCATCCCTCTTCTTGTATCCTTCATCCCAATGCTGATGGATACCGGTGGAAACTGTGGTTCCCAGAGCGCAACACTGATCATCCGTGGAATCGCACTGGATGAGATCCGTTTTACAGATCTTTTCAAAGTCATGTTCAAAGAATTCCGTATCTCTTTGATCGTCGGTGCTTTTCTTGCTGTTGCCAACGGCGTACGTATCTTTATACAGTATCACAATCCAGGACTTGCAGTTGTGATTGCCTGCTCCCTGATGGGAACCGTAATCATGGCAAAGCTGGTTGGATGTATCCTCCCACTTCTTGCCAAGAAAGTAAATCTCGACCCTGCGATCATGGCATCTCCACTGATCACAACACTGGTGGATACCTTCTCAATCCTGATCTACTTTAATATTGCAACAGTATTATTCCGTTTGTAATAGCAAATCACAAATGGATACAAAATCAAAAAACATATAAATAAAAAAGTATCAGAAACTTTTAAATTTGCTTCTGATACTTTTTTATTAATTATCTTTCCATCATGCTGATCGACTCAATTCCAACGCTTCCGCCTCGGACAACTTCAATGCTCTTAAATTCTTCCTTCATCAACTTCACAACTGCATCATTCTTTGTCGCAGTCTGTACAAACTCAACCAGAAGACTATCTTTTCCGTAATCGATTACTTTCGCCTTAAATGTCTCTGCGATCTGAAAGATCTCAACCTTATCTTCCGGTGTACATTTTAAGACTTTTACATAAAGAATCTCTTTCATTCTTACAAATACGTCTGTAAAATCAATTACTTTAATTACTTCAATCATACGGTTAAGCTGCTTCTTGATCTGCTCAAATGTCTCATCATCGCTGACTGTTGCAATTGTCATTCTGGAAACGGTCGGGTCTTCTGTTGTTCCAACTGTCAGACTGTCCAGGTTATAACATTTCCCGGAAAATAAACCGGAAATCTTCGAAAGTACACCAACCTGGTTTTCTACATAGAGAGAAATCCATCTCTTTTTCATATTATTATCCATATCTCTTCCTCGCTAACCTATATTTTCTGTTCTAATCGATTAACAATCCATGATCAAATCTTCAAGTGTTCCGCCCGGCTGAACCATCGGATATACAAGTTCTTCCGGATTGATAACGAACTCGATCAGTGTCGGTGTCTTTGTATTCTTCTTCGCCTCTTCAAATGCAGCTGCGATATCTTCTTTCTTCATGACACGGATTCCTTTGGCTCCGTAGCTCTCTGCAAGCTTCACAAAATCCGGTGTGTACTCCGGCATCTCCTGCCCGTTTGTTCTGCGGAAAAGTGCTCCTGATTTCAGGTTCGTCATACTGTAACGTTTTCCATAGAACAGCTTCTGCCACTGACGTACCATACCAAG